>OIEP01000033.1_pt1 | contig 145175 bp, 137 predicted proteins | sample 1581861 | NCBI WGS metagenome assembly OIEP01 (sample SAMN03281009, study PRJEB24777) | human gut metagenome | isolation source: fecal sample PR192 from 1 month old female Indian infant, vaginally...
TTTTGCTTTGCAAAATCCACAGGCCCGAACACATAGGTAGTCGCTGATTGAAGTGAGTGCGACGCACAAATCGTATTGCATCACTTTCTTTCGAGCGATAGCGAGAATGATAGGTAGTCGCTGATTAGTGGCTAGCGTACTCAGCGTGCCTAACTAACATAAAACGCAGCGAGCGAAGCAATGCGGCCACCTGCTAAATAAATAGAGCATTAAGCCATTACAATACATACAATCATCATATAGTAGCCTCAATCGCAGCGAGCGAAGTAATGCGGTCACGCACTAAATAGAACATTAACCCATTAGAGCTCATAGCATCACATGACAGACTATTCTGTAGCAAGCAAAGTAATGCACCCGCATTCTAAATCACGTATAATCTCTTCAACACACCTTCTGGTGTGTCTTTTTAATTTTCCTTATTGATTAATATTACGCTATTTCACCTTATGAATACGTAGAAAATGGACTAAAATGGAATTCATTCAATCTTTACACTATTGCAATTGATAAAATAATGGATTAATATAGTAGTTAATTGATAATATTGATGAAAATTTCATTAAAAATTAACTTTTTATCTTTTTATAACAGGTGTTTAATGAGGGGGATTTAGGGGTGTAATTATGTTAAAACAAAAATTGGGCGTTTCTAAAAAATCAAAAAAAGTATCGTTACGTGTTACAGCAACCTTATTGGCATTAATCAGCAGCTATTCATTCGTTTCGGCAGAAAAACTTGATTTGACAGCGAGTAATACAGCTAAACCAAATAATGTCCAATCATTAAATGGTAAGACGACTACTGCTATTGGTTTTGATAATTTTGCTAATAATGGAGCAACCAGCATTGGCTATTCAAATGAAGGGTGGACCTCCTCAGTGGTGGTTGGTAGTGGTAACTTCGGTGTTAACTCGGCTACTGTAATTGGGATTAATTCAAAAGCCGTTGGAGGTATAGCTATTGGCAAAGGTGCAATTGCCTCCCAATTTAATACCGGTGTAACGCTACAAAAACGTCATATTAATGAATATGCTACTGCTGTTGGGAATTCGTCCTTAGCCGTTGACGGGACATCTTTTGGCTATAATGCGAGATCTAATAATAGTGGTGTAGCTATAGGGGAGAGCTCTAATGCATTGAATGGCGGTACAGCACTTGGTAACGGGACTACTATTGGTGGCGCTACCTATGATCTTCATCGAGGCGGTGCAGTTGCTTTAGGTGATAGAGCTGTGGCAGATCGCACATTTGGTAAGTATGGCTATATTCCATTTGATAAGAATTTTACTGCTGATTTAAGTCTGCGTTATGGTGATGCAAGAGCGAATGATATAGCATTAGCTAAAGCCAGTGGAGATGCAGCAGTTATTAAGACGGTCACTGATTTTTACAAAAATAATAATATATCTGCCGATACATATAGTGAATGGAAACGGTTACGTCAGACTTACATGGCATACTATCAGGGCTATAATCAGCAACTGGCCAAAAAGACTACTACGACGTATGCTGATGAAGTTGCACGTGAAGCAGATTATAAGAATTTGCAGGCATGGGATAAGGCACAAAAAGATGCTAGTAGTGAGTTAGATGCCTTCGAAGCCGCTAATAACGTAGATGAAAAAAGTGTTGCCGCTAAAAATTCTATTTTAGCTACCTATAAATCTACCGAAGGTGCAGTAAGTGTGGGCCGTTCTGCTGTTTATGATGCTAATGGAAACCCTATTAGACAGGCTCAAACTCGTCAAATTATTAACGTAGCAGCCGGTAGTGCCGATACTGATGCCGTTAATGTGGCTCAGTTAAAAACTGTAGTTTCAAAGGTAACTGAATTTAACAATGCCATAAATCAAAATATTACCGATCTTACGAATCGTGTAGATAACATTGACAAATCAGTTAGTAATTTAGTAAATAACAATAATTCAACCGGAGGACAAGGCAGTAATCAAGGTACTACTAATCCGGGTGATGATAGATCAGCTGATAACACCGGAAATACAGGAAATACAGGAAATACAGGTAACACAGGTGATACAGGCAATACAGGTGATACCGGGAAGACCGGTAGTACAGGTAATACAGGTAATACCGGGAAGACCGGGAATACAGGCAATACCGGTAATACAGGAGATACAGGAGATACAGGCAATACCGGGAATATAGGCAATACCGGTAATACAGAAAATACAGGTAATACAGGCAGTACAGGTGTTGACGATAGTGGTGCTTCAAGCTCTGTCACAGCCGTAATCAATGATGTACCGACTGATCTTATAGTAGAAAACAGCATCACGGTAGGCGGTAATACCTACATTACCACTGACGGGATTAATGCTAATGGCCAGGTAATCAGCAATGTAGGTGAAGCACCGTTAGTAGCCGGTTCCATGAACGCGGCTACGGTTAATCAAGTTGTTACTGTTCGTGATGAATTGCAGAAATCTATCGACAATGTAGCAGCTCAAACGATGAGCAATAGTCAGCAGATTTCACGCTTAGGCACGGAAATCAATAGAGTAGCTGCCGGTTCGGCTGCATTAGCCGCTTTACATCCATTGGATTTTGATTCTGATGAAAAAGTATCTTTTGCCGTTGGCATGGGTGGTTATAAAGGTGAAAAAGCAGCAACTGTAGGTGCATTCTATCGTCCTAATAACGATATCATGTTCAACATTGCAGCTTCGATAGGCAGTGGCGACGATATGTATAATGCAGGTGTTTCCTTCAAATTCGGTGAATCGTCCCCATATAACAATATGAGTAAAACTGAAATGGCTAATAAATTGGAAGCACAGGATCAGAAACTAGCGGTTCAAGAACAAGAGTATTGCTTCTTTACAAGCAGATAATGATGAATTGAAAGCTCGTTTGGCAAAATTGGAAGCAGCCCTTGCTAAATAAGATATTATATAGTTAATAAATAAAGGCATGGTCGTATTAGCGACCGTGCCTTTTATTTTATATGGCTACCACTTTATTAAACCTTCAAACCTTTACCTTTTTACCCCAATTATCTCCTCATGTGCTATAATTGTATAATAATAAACTTGAGAAGAAGAGGTGTTTTACATGAAAGCAGAAATTAAAGTTCGCGTTGGCGAACGCAAAGACATTCCAACATTACTAGACATTTACAACTATGAAGTAGTGCATGGTGTGGCAACTTTAGACATTGAACCGCGTACCATTGATGAATGGACTACTTGGTTTGAAAACCACAATATTAAAAACCATCCGCTCTTGGTAGCTGAAATTGATGGTAAAGTTTGCGGTTATGCAACGTTGTCCGAATATCGCAGCAAAGAAGCCTATGCCAGCACGGTGGAATTATCTATTTACATTGACCCGAACTATCGCGGTAAGGGCGTAGCCAGTCGCTTAATGGGGGATATTTTGCAATTGGCTAAAGACGATGACTCCATTCATCTCGTTGTATCTGTTATTACGGCAGGCAATGATGCGAGCGTATCGTTACATAACAAATTTAACTTTACATTCTCCGGTACTGTGCCTGAAGTAGGCATCAAAAAAGGCCGTTATCAGGATACGGAGACATATACATTATTAGTATAAAATAGGCATTACAATGGAGGGCTTACGCATGAAAACTTACTCATTTCACTATGGCAATCAAATGATTGATTGCAGCTTGGATGAAAAGAGAATTATTGGGGAATTACATATGGCAGAAACGCCGGTGATAGAAGATCCGGAAGCAGCGATTAAAGAGGCTTTGGCACATCCGATTGATTCCAAACCGTTCAAAGAACTCTTTAAAGCCGGCGAAACAGTGGCTATCATCGCCAATGATACGACCCGTATTGCCAATACCCATGTTTTCATGCCGATTATTCTTGATGAATTGAACGAAGTGGGGATTCCTGACGAAAATATTAAGATTATATTCGCTTTAGGGACACATCGTGACATGACAGAGGCTGAAATGATTAGTGAAGTGGGGATAGAAGCAGCAGGTCGTGTTGCCATGTACAACTCCAGTTCGAAGAAAAAGGAAGATTTCGTACATGTGGGCACAACTTCCTTCGGTACCGATGTATGGCTCAATCGTCATGTAGTTGAAGCGGATCATATTATCTGTACGGGTTCTGTAGTACATCATTTCTTTGCCGGGTTCGGCGGCGGTCGTAAAGCCATTTTACCGGGCGTAGCTTCCTATGAAACGATTCGTCAAAACCACAGCCTCATGCTTGATGATAAAGCGACACTTGGTCATTTGGAAGGCAACCCTATCTATGATGACCAAATGGAAGGCGTGGCTATGTGCCCACCAACGTTCTTGCTCAATGTAGTGTTAAATGGTGAAAAAGAATTTACCGGCGTGTTTGCCGGTGATTATATTGCTGCACATAAAACTGCTTGCGATTTTGTAAATTTGCAAAACGGTGTAGTCATTGAACGACAGGCTCCAATTGTTATTGCCTCAACCGGCGGTTATCCAAAGGATATTAATATTTACCAGTCTCAAAAGACTATGGACAATGCGGTTCGTGCCGTAGCACCGGGCGGCGTAGTCATCTTATTGGCTGAATGCCGTGAAGGTTCCGGTTCGCCTATTTTTGATGAAACAGTGAATGATTTCCATTCTATACAGGCCATCGAAGATTCAGTTCGCCGTGACTTCCAGATTGGTCGTCATAAAGCGTATGCCGTTACTCGTTTGATGAAAAAAGCCGATTTCTACTTGATGTCGAGCCTCGATGATGAGTACGCCCGTAAAGCCTTTTTCACTCCGGTTCATTCTTTTGAAGAAGCATTGAAACTGGCTGAAGCAAAACTCGGTAAAGATGCTGAAATCTTGTTGATGCCACACGGTTCCTATACTGTGCCTATTTTGAAATAAAAGATAAAATTTAGCAAATAATCCATCAGTTTTACGGTTAGAATTGATGTAATCAGCTTAATTTTGTAAAAAAATAAATCAGAAAAACCTTGATATATAAAGGCTTCGCAGCCCCTAAGTTTAAAAAGATAGAAAATTTTAAATTTAGGGGTTGCATTTTTTTAGAGCATGCTTTATACTAAACAAAATAAATGCATGTGCATGCATTTAGAGGAGGTGAGTTGATGGCTTTCATGAATCAATGGTTAGTCGATATAAGACGAGTTAAAGATATAACCGATGCATTGAGCAAAGAGTTAGAAGCGAGAACATCATTAACATTAAACGGGTATTACGTATTATACTTTTTGGCGCACAGCGAAGAAAAGAAAATGCGTTTGAATATATTGCAAGAGTATATGGGACTTAGCCAAAGTGCTATGTCGCGTATGATCGTTCGCATGGAAGGTAGCATTTGCGGCTCTATTCGACGGGTCGATTGCGATTGCGATAAACGAGGCGTTTATATCGCCATTACGGATTGTGGTTTGAAGAGACTGACAGAAGCGAAAACAGTTGTAGAAGAAGTGCTTCAGCGTTATTATAAGTAAGGCTGTATGAGACAACCGACCGGTAAATGGCCGGCTATGAAGTTAAGTAGCTGTCAGTAATTCCAATCTAAGCAGTAATGAGACGTGATTACTGCTTAGGTTGTTTACATATATTTTTTTACATAGATACATGCATGAGCATGCATATTAGTAAAAGCGTGCTTGTGGTGAAAATTTCAATAGGCAACACTATTGTTCAGATAGAGAAGAAATAATGACGTTTGAAATAGCCGTCATAGTCAGCAGATAAGGAGATTTATTTGATGAAACAGTTAACGGAACAAGTTAAATTAAGAAACGGTGTCGTATTGAAGAATCGTTTGGCTATTCTGCCAATGACGACGCGTATGAGTTATTATGACGGCACAGTGACCGGTGACGAAATTGCTTACTACGGCATGCGAACCGGCGGTGCAGGTTTATTCATTATCCAATCGTCGCACCGATAAATGGGGCGGCTCCATGGAAAAACGCTACACCTTTATTGAACGTGTCGTAGATGGTGTTATTGAAGTGGTTAAAGAATCCGGTAAAAAAGATTTCATCGTAGGTTATCGTTTCTCCCCACGTGAAGAAACCGATCCGGGCTTCAATTTGGAAGAAACTTTGTGGCTCGTTGATAAATTAGCCGACAAAGAATTAGATTACTTGCACATTTCCTTAACGCGCTATGATCGTGCTACTAATATAGCAAAATATGCCGACAAATCTATGTTGCAATATGTGTATGAAAAAATTAACGGTCGTTTACCGCTCGTTTCCGTAGGTGATATTCACACTCGCGAAGACGTGGAATGGGTTCTTCAGTACTCGGATATTGCCGCTATCGGCACCGGCGTATTGATCGACCCTAAATGGTTCCACAAAATTTTGGCTAACCGCGACAGCGAAATCCGCACTAAATTGAATTTGCAGGATAAAGATTTGCTTATGATCTCACCGGGGACGTATGCTTTTATGGAAATGAAAACCCCACATTTACTTGTTAAATAAGACAACGTGAATTGTTGTTAAAAACAGGCACAAGTTGCCTTGAGAATAATTACAGCCTCCGGCTTTTACATAGATAATCTGTTAATATAATATTGCGCCTTCCCTGAGAGGGAAGTTTATATAAATCAAAATCTGTTTCAGATTTAATATTGCACAATACACCGTAAGACGGCACGTATGGATGAGAGGCCATGCGCGTCACTTGCGGTGTTTTTGTCTTACTGCAATGGCTGGATTATAATGGCCAAATACTGTTTTAAAAAGTACAATTTAGTGTCTATAAAAAGATGATAAAACTTATCAGATGGAGTATAATAAAAGGTAGAAGTTTCGATATACTATCGGTATGGAATATCGCTATTAAGTCAGTGATAATAAAGCTTAGTGGTATTATCCGTATAAAAATATGAATAAATTCGTAGATTGATTATTTGATTTATAACATAAGGAGTATGATTATGATAAACTTTGTTGCTATTGACTTTGAAACAGCCAATAAATATGCGAACAGTGCTTGCTCGTTAGCTGTGGTAACCGTTGAAAACGGACAAATTACTAAACGCGGTTACAGTCTCATTAAACCGCCTTTCATGCAGTTCGATGAAGAATGTATCGCCATTCATGAGATTCAACCGCAGGAAGTCATGGATAAACCGACATTTGATAAATTATGGCCGGCTATTTATGAAAATCACCTAAAAGGTAAATTGGTCATTGCCCATAATGCGAAGTTTGATATCGGCGTATTACGAGCTACTTTGGATCATTATAATATTGAATGGCCGGAGCTCGATTTTACTTGTACGGTAAAAATTTCCAAACGCGTTTGGCCTGATTTGCAAAATCATAAATTAAATACATTGGCAGCTTATTTGGGTTATGAATTTAAACATCACTACGCTTTGGATGATGCGGAAATTTGTGCTCAGGTGGCTATTGCAGCCGCTAAAAAACGCGGTGTGCAGTCTATGGAACAGTTACTGGCTAATATCGGACTTGCTAAAGAATCTTTCATTACCGAAGATCGTCGTGAAAAAGTACAAGAAGAGGCAGCCGGTGAACAGATGTCGTTCTTTTAATCGATAATAATAGTTAGAGATGTGAATAGGTATTGGTATTTAGGTGCGGGGTGACGTATGAGCGACAAAATGGCAGTAATGAGTTATACGGGACGAGATATTTTAAAACATGTGGATCATACTTTGTTGAAGGCAACGGCTGATTGGGCAGCTATTCAGCAGTTAGTGGAAGAGGCAGTGGAATTTGAAACTGCCTCTGTTTGTATTCCGCCGTCCTATGTGAAACCGGTGTATGAAAAATACGGAGAAGAGGTGACAATCTGTACGGTTATCGGTTTTCCGTTGGGCTACATGACCACAGCAGCTAAAGTGGCGGAAACTAAGCAAGCTGTTGCCGACGGTGCTTCCGAGATTGATATGGTTATCAACTTAGGCATGGTTAAAAACGGCCATTATGCGAACGTAGTGGAAGAAATCAAGGCTATTAAAGCTGCCTGTGGTAAAAAGGTGCTTAAAGTCATTATCGAAACCTGCTATTTAACAGAAGCTGAAAAAATCGCTCTTTGCCAAGCGGTAACGGATGGCGGTGCTGATTTTATCAAAACTTCAACCGGATTCGGCACAGCGGGAGCTACGCTGGATGATGTGTTACTATTCAAAAAACATATCGGTGCCGGGGTTAAAATTAAAGCCGCCGGCGGTATTCGCTCTATCGAAGACATGGTAGCGTATTTGACAGCCGGTTGTGATCGCATCGGCGCCAGTGCGGCCGTAGGTCTTTTAACGAATCGTTTGGATGAAACATTCAAGTCGGATACAATGTCGGAGAAATAGCGACGATATTTCATAGCGGTTGGCAACATGAGTACCGCTGCGGCGGTTTTCACGAAAACAGGTGATATTATGCATATGAATGAATTAATTATCAAAAAACGCAATGGCGAGGCTCATACGAAGGACGAGCTAAAGTACATCATAGATAATTACGTAAGCGGCAAGATTCCCGATTATCAGATGAGTGCCTGGCTCATGGCTGTCTATTTTCAAGGCATGACCGATGTGGAAACGGCCGATTTGACCATGATTATGGCGGAGTCGGGAGAACAAATCGACTTGAGTTCGATAGCAGGTATTAAGGTGGATAAACACAGTACTGGCGGTGTGGGCGACAAAACGACCTTTATTATTGCCTCAATCGTGGCGGCTTGCGGTGTGCCCGTAGCCAAAATGTCGGGCCGAGGCCTCGGTCATACGGGCGGCACTATAGATAAATTAGAATCTATTCCACATGTGAATGTGGCTCTTTCTAAAGATGAGTTTTTGGATATTGTCAAAAAAGTCGGCGTAGCCGTTACGGGGCAATCCGGTAATTTGGCACCGGCGGATAAATTGATGTATGCTCTGCGCGATGTGACGGGAACGGTGGACAGTATTCCGCTCATTGCCTCTTCCGTGATGAGTAAAAAATTAGCAGCCGGCAGTGATGCTATTTTGCTGGATGTTAAAGTCGGCAGCGGCGCTTTTATGAAAACGCTGGATGATGCGGTACGCTTGGCGGAAACGATGGTGGCTATCGGTAATCACAACGGACGTCAAACGGTGGCTCTTATTACCGATATGGATAGACCTTTGGGGCAGGCTATCGGCAATGCGACGGAAATCGCTGAAGTCGTGCAAGTCCTTCGCGGTGAAGGTCCTGCTGATTTGATTCAAGAATCAATAACGTTAGCGGCCAATATGCTGTATCTTGGCGGTAAAGGAGTCTATGAAGACTGTGTAACCATGGCAAAGGATACATTGGCTAGCGGTCGCGGTTTTAATAAATTCGTTGAAATGGTAACTGCTCAAGGCGGTGATGCGTCCGTGTTAACTGATCCGAGTTTTGCCGAAGCGGCTTATAAAAAGGCTGTTACAGCACCTAAATCGGGGTATATTACGCATATGAATGCGGAAGCTTGCGGAAGGGCGGCTTTAGCTTTGGGAGCCGGACGTTATACAAAGACAGATACCATCGATTATAAGGCTGGAATTTGGATGCTTAAAAAGACAGGTGATGTAGTTACAGAAGACGAAGTTATTGCTTATCTGCAGAGTAGTTCGAAAAATACCTTGGCAGAAGGTGAAACGCGCTATTTAAATGCTTTGACGATTGAGGATGCACTACCGGCTAAACGGCCGTTGGTATTTGCCAGAGTTACGGTCGAAGGTACGGAACGGTATATATAATCACGAATAAGTGTAATCAATTATGAAATAATCCGAGGAGGATAACCATGGAAGCATGGCAACAAAAATTAATTGAGGCAGCCAAAGAGGCGGCCTTGCATTCATATAGTCCGTATTCAAATTTTCCTGTTGGGGCGGCGTTACTCAGTGAAAACGGTACGGTCATAACCGGCTGTAATGTAGAAAATGCTTCATATGGTCTCACCATGTGTGCCGAACGCGGTGCAATTCAGACTGCTATTGCGAAAGGTTATACATCGTTTAAGGCCATCGCTGTCGTCGGCTTGAAAAGTAATCCCTGTATGCCTTGCGGTGCTTGCCGGCAGGTAATGCTTGAATTCGATATTCCGCAGATTTTTTTGGAAGATGAAGCGGGGCAGGTTATAAGTTATACGATGGATGAATTGTTGCCGCACAGCTTCGGACCGAAAGACTTAGTGTGATATGAGCACTAAGTACTTTGTAAATGCGTCCTGTTCGGCGGCTGTGAATTTTACTTCGTAAAATTTTACGCAGCGAACTAAGAGATTCACACATGTTTATGCGTCACTTACGCTCCTTTAAACATGGTTCACTACTTAAAACATAATTCACTATTTAAAATATGGTTTGCTACTTAACTGCATAAAAAAATAGCCCGCTGAAGTGTTCAGATGAGAATCACTTCAGCGGGCTTTTAGTTGTATTTGTTGTTGTGTTTCAAATTATCTTACGATTTAGAATGCAGGTAAGATAGCGCCTTTGTATTTATCTTCAATGAATTTTTTAATTTCAGGAGATTGTAAGGCTTTCATTAATTTCTGGATTTCAGGACGATTTTCGTCGCCTTTGCGAATGGCAACGATGTTAGCATATGGGGAATCTTTATCTTCTAAGAATAAAGCACCTTTGAGTGGATCAAGACCTGCTTCCAAAGCGTAGTTAGTGTTGATAACAGCAAAAGCTACGTCATCTAAGCTGCGTGGTAACTGAGCAGCTTCTAATTCTACGACTTCAAGATTCTTAGGGTTGGAAACGATATCTGCTTTAGTAGCATAGATATTGTTAGGATCTTTCAAAGTGATAAGACCTGCTTTTTGTAAAAGAAGAAGGGCACGGCCGCCATTACTTGGATCATTTGGAATCGCTACTTTAGAGCCGTTAGGTAAAACGGAGTTCAAGTCTTTGTCGGTAATTGTTTTGGAGTAAATACCCATTGGTTCAATGTGAACTTTACCGGCAGATTGAAGACTTAAGTTATGTTCGCTATCGAACTTGTCAAGATAAGGCAAATGCTGGAAGAAGTTGGCATCCAATTCTTTGTCATTAAGTGCCAAGTTAGGTTTTACATAATCGGTGAATTCAACAATTTTAAGGTCAATACCTTCTTTTTCCAATAACGGTTTAACTTGTTCCAAGATTTCAGCATGTGGAACCGGTGATGCACCAACTGTAATCGTTGTTTTGCCGGAACTGCCGGCGGATGCTGTGTTGTCACTGCCACAACCGGCCAATAATAAGGCACTCCCCAAAATAGCAGCAGCTGCTAACGCAAATAATTTTCTCATATCTCTACCTCCTCAAAATAGAAAAACGGTTACGAAATGCATCGGGAATAAAAAAGACGGCTCGGTAAAACCGAGTCGCCTACATTTAATTCGTATCTCTCGGTATATACCGCAGGATTTAGCACCATCGAATGGTTGCCGGATTTCACAGGGCCAGTCCCTCCATCACTCTCGATAACAGTCCGTATTTAATTCTTTCGTTAGTATAGCATGAGGGGACAAATTTGTAAAGGGGGAAAGAACAGAATTATCAAATGTGTGTAAAACCCTCATTTAGAAAGCCGGGAAGACGGCCCCTTTGTATTTTTCTTCAATAAACTTTTTAATTTCAGGCGATTGAATAGATTTTACGAGTTTTTGAATCTCAGGGCGATTTTCATCCCCGGGACGAACGGCAATTAAGTTAGCATATGGAGAATCTTTGGAATCTAAGAATAAAGCATCAGCTAACGGATTTAATTGAGCACCCAGTGCATAGTTGGCGTTAATAACCGCAAGGTCGACATCACTAAGGCTTCTTGGTGTTTGCGCCGCGTCCAGTTCAATAATGTCAAGGTTTTTAGGATTACCGACAATATCTAATTTGGTTGAATAAATATTATTAGGATCTTTTAACGTAATCAGACCCGCTTGTTGCAATAACTGTAAAGCACGGCCCGTGTTGGTCGGGTCATTTGGAATCGCAACTTTAGCACCGTTTGGAACCGATTGTTGTAAATTTTTGTCTTTAATTTTATTGGAGTAGATCCCCATTGGTTCGATGTGAACAGCACCGGCTGACACAAATTTCATATTATGTTCTTCTTCAAATTTTTTCATGAAAGGAATATGCTGATAGAAATTGGCGTCTAACTCTTTATCATGCAACGCAAGGTTAGGTTTGACATAGTCACTGAATTCAACGATTTTAAGGTCTACACCTTCTTTAGCTAATTTGTCTTTTACCTGTTCCAGAATTTCAGCATGCGGAACAGGGGCGGCCCCTACAGTTAACGTTACTCTTTTGTCAGAGCCGGATGCGGCATTGCCTTGGTCACTGCCACAGCCTGCAAGTAGTAGAGCACTGCCTAATACAAATGTGGCGGCTACGGATAAAAATTTCTTCATAGTTAAAATTCTACTTTTCTCTCAAATGAAATAATTGCAAACAGAAATTCATGCCTATTATTGCATCCCCGATACAAAAATAGGGTAGTGATGTGAGTAATAAAAAAACGATGACCGTTTATTCCTATGTCATCGTTACCTCTTTGTTATCTCTCGGTACATGCCGCAGGAATTAGCACCATCGAATGGTTGCCGGATTTCATAGGGCCAGTCCCTCCATCACTCTTGATAATATCGCTATTGAATTTCTTTTTTGTGATTATAGCATGAGCAAATCATACTTGTAAAGTAGGAAAAATAAAATTTAAAAATACTTTGAAAAATATATTTAGAAAATATAAATGATATGCTCATAGTGGAAGTGGGAGTGTAAATGGACGTGGAAAAAGAAATCGCAAGGGACGGTCCGGATTTCAATGATATAAGGCAAATAAAAAGTGCAACAACGCAAGGCTGCTGCACTTTTTATTGGTTGTGAGGTTTTGTTGTTTATTAGTAGGTATTGATTGGTCTTTATTTACCAAAGCTGTTGAGGTTGATAGAGGTTGTTTGAAGTATTATAAAGCTTTTGGTAAAGTGAAGAACCAAATCTGGCTTTGCTGTTCGCCCGGAGCATTTTTCTTAAGGCTGATGGTTACGTCATGAGGTGTTTTGTCTTCATCATAAATCATGACTTTTTTGTCAGCGTCATACGTGTAGTCGTCTAATTCAGGTTTGGCTACCGCTTTGTCTTCTAAGTTGATGTCCATACCGAAGTCATTGTCGTTAACAACTACGATAGTTTTGCGGTCAGGCAAGAGAGCAAGGCCTTCGGCTTTTTCAATATCCCAACCTTGAGCACGTAAGTCGAGTACGAGTTCTTTATGAGCCGGAACGATTTGGCCGTCTAAAAGACCAAGTTCGAGATCGCCATTGTTAGGAATAGGGGTAGCACCGTTAAGGTCTACTTTGTAAATGAGGTTCTGCATTTTGCCGTTTTGTTTGCCTTGTTCAATCATGAGGAACTGGCCGTTGCCGATAGAGGTAATATCGCCGATTTTGGCAGCACCGGTGTTTTTATAACCTGTATCTACAGGGTAAGCATACATAGTGGTAGCTTTGGTTACCGGGTTGAGTTCAACGATGCGGATATATTTGGCTGTTTTGGCAGTTTTACCGTTAATATCCATCGGGCTTTGAATGAAAGCGAATACATTGCCGTTTTCATCAACGGTAACGCCTTCACTGCCGCGGTTAGGTACACGGTTGGCTAAAATTGAAGGTAAGCCCATGCCCGGACCGTATTTTTCAATAATATTGCCTTTTTTGTCTACTTTGGCTACAAATGGACCGTATTCGTCACTAATCCAGAAGTTACCGTCTTTATCGAGGGAGATACCTTCCGTATCGAGACCGTTTACGTCAGTGCCCAAGTTGTTCATGTTGAAATCTAAGGCTACTTCATTGGTAGAGCCCGTAAGACCGGATGGAACCGGTTTGCCGGTAATAGCTTTACCGTTAACTTTCAATGGAATAGATTTGATGATGTCGGCACGATCTTTGGCCGGATCAACTTTAATAATGCCGATGCTAGGTGTGAAGTTTGGTGTTGGGAAAAATTTCCCGGATACTTTTTTACCGTCTTTCACATAGGTTGGAATGTCGCCGTTAGGACCGCGGTCGGTGATGGCATAGAATTCCATTGTGCCGTCTTTGTTGATCGATTTTAAAGCAAGAGCGGAGCCGTAACCGGGGTTGATTTTGTGGTTAAAAGCGGCTTCATTGCCGGCATAAGGCAATTGGAATTTGTCAGCATTGACGATGTAGGATGTTGTTTGTACACCATCAGCCGCAAAGCCGATGCCTCCCATGGTTGTAAGAGTCATACCTAGGGCGAGTAAGCACTTCCATTGTTTTTTCATTTTCATCATGCACCTCCAGAAAATTATGCATTTCGCATATGTAAGCTGATTATATCAAGGGATTATCAATGATTCGTAATGAAAAAGTAAGGAGTATGTAAAATAGTAGAGTAAATAATGAAGTTAAAAGCAGACATGAAAAAAGAGCTATCTGATTAATCAGATAGCTCTTCTAGACCTGGCGGAGAGAGAGGGATTTGAACCCTCGGTACGGTATCACCGCACACATGATTTCCAATCATGCTCCTTAAGCCGCTCGGACACCTCTCCATGTCGTGTAACGTACTTTAATATTATAAGGGAAAGTAAATAACTTGTCAATCACGAAATTATAAATTTACGAAGATTTTGGTGTCGAAAAGATTTTATGTTTATATTAAACGGATATTATGTGAACTTGTTGCGTTTTAATCCGGGGCAGGACCGGGTTACGAGTAGTTTTGCAGTTCCAGCTGATAGTAGGCTAAGGTAATTTCTTCTTTTGAAAAATCGAATAACTCTTTAATGGTTACGTCGAGAATATTGGCAAGGGTAATTAATATATCCAGCGTTACACCCTCGATGCGGTAGCCCCGTTCGAGTTTCGAGATGTAACTGACACTAATACCTGTTTCTCTGGCTAAGTCTTTTTGCAACCAACCTTTGCTTTTGCGTAAATGTGAAATCTTACAGCCCAGGCAATGATATAGGGCATCACCGTGCGGATCTCCGTCGCCGGGAACCTTCACGTCAATTCTTGGAGTCCAAAGTTTTGAGAATGCCAGCACACTGTCGTCTTCGTTTAACAGTTTGAAGTGGGCTCGTCGGGCAATCATTCGGCGTGCTGTGCGTTGAGCCAATCTTGAAGATTCAGTGGCTTCAGCAACATGAGGACTTCTTAATTCAGGAGTAACATACTTTTTTTCTTTGTCTTTAGGATTCACCACATACGCCTCCCCGTTGTGGTATATTCTATGCAATAGAGAAGGATAGCCGCAGGATGATGACTGACTCCTACATTGAACATTACAAAGAATATAAACATTTCAAAATTATGTATAATTTATAATAATGTCTATATCATACGCCTTAATTACTGCTTTGTCTAACAGTTTTTGGTTCTAATGGGGAGGTAATTATGCTTATTATGTTTGTGTCTGTCATGTTTTCAGCAATTAATTAAGGACGACATACTTTACAAGGTACGTAGCCACTGTTGACTGCCGCATCACGACTATCAAAATACACATGGTTTGCCGGGCTTATTTTTTGAGCTTACTTGCAGCCGTCATAGTGGAATTTTGCCGTTCGTGAATTCCCCGTGTACGCAAAGGCCGGTAAAGCCATAGTGATTAACAATGTCGCTACAGTTACAGATTTAAGAAATAAATTCATACCGGTCACAACCTTTCTTTGTTGTCTATAAAAGAATAGTCAGCCAAATGGGCTGCTATTTAAAACCAAGCATAAGTTGAATGTGAAGGGCAGTATATTTGGTGCAAAGCCGATAAGCTGATTTTAATATAATTCCGGCCGTCTGTCTCTAAACACATTAATCTTATTCCGAATTTCCTGAATGACACTCAAATTAATGGTGCCGATGGCAATTTCTTCGTCTTTACCGAGGTGGAGAATTTCTTCACCCCACGGATCGAGGAGTAAAGAATTACCGGCTGCTTCCACTTTGCCGATGTGACCGGACGAGTTCACGGCACATAAGAACACCTGGTTTTCAATGGCGCGGACTGTGTTCAAAAGTTCCCAATGACGAAGACGTAAGGTTGGCCATTCGGCCGGTACGAAGAATAAATCGACACCTTCCACGGTTGTCTTGCGGATGATTTCCGGGAAGCGAATATCATAGCAAATGACGCTGGAACAAGGAATTTCGTCTAAGAAGAAACGATGTGTATGGTCACCGCTTTGGAAGTACTGATCTTCTTTGGCCGGTGAGAATCCGTGAAGCTTGTCGAATTCTGAGATTACAGTGCCTTTACGGTCAACGATGAAGGTGGTGTTATATACTTTATTATTACGTAAGGTGGCGACTGAGCCGCCCACGATATTGATGTCATGCTTTTTTGCCAGTTCACTGAGCATGGTTTTAGTGCGCTCACCATTTGCATCGGCTTCTTGCGGTAGCTTTTCCGTCATTTTAAAGCCGGTGTTCCAGGTTTCGGGAAGCACGATGATGTCCGGTTTGGATTCTGCTGCAGTATTGATTAATTCTGCCGCGTGGGCGTAGTTTCGTTCAACTTCGCCGGCTGCGATATTCATTTGCAAAAGGGCGATTTTCTTTTCCATAAGATAAAAACTCCTTTCTGATTTTTTACAAATAACTTCATCTGAGTTTATTGCTTTAATGTTATATTTATTATTCGAATATACTTAGAGTATAGGAGCCGATTTGATTCGCTGTCAATAGGCATAGCGCATTTCTTTGTGATATAATATAGAGTGTATAAATGTTTTTAGAAGACAATTGAATAAGTAGGAGGCTTATTATGAAACGTTTCATATTGGTCTTGGGCTTAATGTGGGGGCTTATGATGCTAATCGCCGGCTGTGCGGCCGATACAAAAGAGCCGGCTCCCGATGCGGCAAAACCGGCTGCAGTTAAGACAGAGACTACAGTGGCTACAGCGGTACCTAAAGGGATTCCGGTACTCATGTATCACAAAGTGGGACCCGATGCAGACAATGATGCGGTAATTCGAGAAGACTTATTCCGAGCGCAAATGAAGTTATTGCATGACAAAGGCTTCAATCCGATTACGATGGAACAATTAAATGATTATGTTCGTCATGGTAAAGCAGTACCGGTAAAGCCGGTCGTACTTACCTTTGATGACGGTTATGCCGATACGTACAGTATCGTATATCCGGTGCTTAAAGAATACGGATTTGCCGCTACGGTGTATGTAAATCCGGGTGATGTAGGCACACGGTTGACTTGGGATCAGATTAAAGAAATGCAAAAAGGCGGCGTGACGATTGCCAGCCATGGCTATGATCATGTGCGTATGAACGAATTGTCGGATAAAGAACAGTTGGCTAATATTGTGAAAGCGCAAACGGCTCTTAAAGAGCAGTTGGGTATCGACAATAAATGGTTCTGTTATCCATATGGTCGTCAAGATGATTATACGCAAAAAGTAGCCGAAGACAATGGTATTTTGCTTGCTGTAACCATGAATCCGGGGTGGGTTCACCAAGGTGATAATCCGTATGCTTTACATCGTATTTGGATAGGTAATGCGGTAGATTTGGCTCATTTTGAAGAGCGTATTACGACTGAGGATTATACCGATTTATAGAAGATAGGAGTAAAGGATGAAACGATTTTTTAGCAGAGGGTGGGTAAAATTTATACTCGTAATGTTTATTTTTACCGCAGTAACATCACCGATTGTTGTGTTGTTCGGCCCTTTTGATAATCTGAAACGAACCGTTGTGGGGGCGATTATGCGTTCGCGTCATCCACAGTATATAACTTGGTTGTTTAATCAAGACGAAATCAATATGATTCTGGGCACCGTAGGTACGGTACGGAGTCAGGACTTATTCAAATTTAAAGCTCGTGAGGATACGACGCTTAAATTGCGTAAGATTGAATCCACTCGTTATGTGGGGTATGTATTGGAGATTCCGGATCCTCGTCGTGTTAAAGTAGCTACGGCTAAAAACATTCAGGAAAAAGGGGAAACAGTAAGTAATATTGCCAAGGATAATGATGCGGTAGCGGCTATTAACGCCGGCGGCTTCCATGATCCGAACGGTACCGGTACGGGTCGTTTGCCATATGGTTTCATTATGCAGGACGGCAATTATGTTATCGGTAAAGATGTAGGACCTGATGAAGCGGTTGATTTTGTCGGTTTTACGAAACAGGGCAACTTGATTGCCGGTACGTATACTAAGACGGAATTGGCCGATATGGATGCGGTTGAAGGGATTACATTCGGACCGCCGCTTATTGTTGACGGCAAAAAGATGATTACCGACGGTGACGGTGGTTGGGGCATCGGCCCGCGTACGGCTATTGGTCAGAAAAAAGACGGTACGGTTATTTTCGTTGTTATCGACGGACGTCAACCGGGCTATTCTACGGGGGCCACGCTTCGTGACGTACAGGATGTACTCTATGAAGAAGGCACTTACATTGCGGCCAACTTGGATGGCGGATCCAGTACGACCTTGTATTATAACGGCAAAGTTGTGAATAAGCCGGCAGATTTATTGGGTGAGCGGATGATTCCGACTGCCTTTATTGTTGAATAGGAGGGGCTATGGCATCGTTTGGTAAAATAATGACAGCTTTTGCACTGGGCTTGGCCTTGCAGGGCGGCATCTATTACTACTTAGATCAAGTTTACTTCGCCCCGACTACGGATTTTGAAGTAACGGCCAGTGACGGTCAGGAAAAAGACGGTAATTTCCCTGATGTAGGGGACGGTAATAAATATTACTCCGAAGGTCATAAGTATATGGCCGTGGTAACTCAGGATTCCGTTAAAGTTTATAAGTCCGGTGATAAAACACCGACCAATATTGATTTAAAAGGACGTCAGGTAAGCTATTTCGAATGGTTGCCGGATCGTGACTTGGCTATTATGGGCCTTTATGGCGGTACATCGGGCAATGTGGTACTCGCTCGATTTGACCCGGAAAGTCCGGAACATGAAGTGGATACGACCATGGAAGATTTGCCGTCTGACAGCAAAATCGTGGATGCTGCGTTCTCCACAGCGACTAACGTGGTGTACATGAAAATTAAAGTGGCTGATAATGCGTACCGTATTTACCGTACGGATGCGAACTATGATACGCGCCGCGTTTATATGCAGGCATCCAATATCGGTCGTATTGCCGTTTTCTATGATGAAGATATTTTCTTCTATGATAATGTGCGTACCGGTGATGTGTTTATGTTTAACGGCACCGAAGGGGGCTGGCGTGTTATTAATCCGCCGGGCCGTTATCGTTTGATCGGTGTAGATAAAGACAAGGATATTTATATCGCTAAAGTAGATGAGGACGACAAAGCATTATCGGTAATGCAGGGCCGTCTCGGCGTAGGTTTTGAAACGGTAGATACGTTTGCTACACCACAGGATTTAAAAGACATTACGGTTGCTTCCATTCAGAAAACGATTGAAGACAAACGTTCGAGTACCGGCAGTGACAATAAAAAGTAATAAGTAGAGCATAAACAGACTTTTGGTGTTAATTATGAGGTTTATGCATAGGTAAGAGAAAAAGGTCTGCTGTAGCAGGCCTTTTCTCGTTTTATAGTTGAAAGGAAGAGTATTATGGCTAAATTTAAAATTCAAAAAGGCTTGAGTGATGCCGATATGTTCAAAAATGTAAAGGAAGAAGAAACCTTTGAGACCGCCATGCTTAAAGGGGAAGCGGCTGCCCGTCGTCCGGCACCGTTAAGAAAGTCGCCGGCAAACAGTCAGGAAGCCTTTTATCGTGAGTTTTTGACGGAAAAAGTGGAAACTCAAATCGGTAAACTTTTATTGGATATCAAGATGGAATATTATAAAGACGGTTACGGTGATTTTTCTATTCAAGTTAAGAAAGATGGTCGCAATATTCTAATTGAAACAGCTCCTAAAAAAAATAAATAATAAATATAAATATATATTTATGAGTAATCCGTATTGTAAATATGTTGACAAAGAAAGTCATTAGTAGTCTAATAGATATGTGAGACGAATACAGAGACTGCCTTTGAGGCAGACAGCAGGTATCCGTCATAAGCGTAATTTAAGAGGATATGAATTGTAAACATCTGTAAAATGTGGAAGGTTTTATGGAGTGGCAGTGAACAATTCATCTCGACAGTGAAGGAGAAGGAGTTATGAAAGCGAAAAAAGTAAGAATCATGGAAACCGTCCTCCGCGATGGTCATCAATCCATTTTGGCAACTCGTATGCGCACCAGCCAGATGTTGCCTGTATTGGAAAAATTGGATGCGGTAGGTTATGAAGCATTGGAATGTTGGGGCGGTGCAACATTTGACAGCTGCCTTCGTTTCTTGGACGAAGATCCATGGCAACGTCTTCGCACGTTAAAAGCTCATCTTAAAAATACTCCATTGCAGATGTTGTTACGTGGTCAGAACTTATTGGGCTACAAACACTACGCTGATGATGTAGTAGAAGCATTCGTTAAAAAAGCTAAAGAAAACGGTATCGATCGTATCCGTATTTTCGACGCTTTGAACGACCCTCGCAACATGGAAGCTGCTATTAAAGCAGGTAAAAAAGCAGGCGTTCATGTACAAGGTACTATGGTTTACACTATCAGCCCTGTACACACCAACCAGATGTTCGTTGATGTAGCCAAAGAATTAAAAGAAATGGGCATGGATTCTTTATGTATTAAAGATATGTCCGGTTTGTTGGCTCCATACGATGCAGTATCCTTGATTCAGGATCTTAAAAAAGCATTGGGCGAAGACATGATGATCGACTTACACAGTCACTTCACTTGCGGTCTTGCCAGCGCTACTTACTTAAAAGCAGTTGAAGCCGGTGTTGACGTAATCGATACAGCTTTAAGCCCATTCGGTCATGCAACTTCCCAGCCTGCAACTGAAAGTATCGTTGAAATGTTCCGCGGTACTGAATATGATACCGGTTTGGATTTAGCCGCTCTTCGTGAATTGGCTGAATACTTCCGTGGCGTTCGCAAAGAAATCGCTGATGAATTCGGCATTACTCCTGCACATGAAGTATTACCTGAAGTTCGTCATTACCAGATTCCTGGCGGCATGTTGTCCAACACTCAGAACCAGCTTCGTGAAATGGGCATGGCTGACAAATTCTTTGATGTTATGAACGAAATGCCTAAAGTTCGTGCTGAACTCGGTTACCCTCCATTGGTAACTCCTACCAGCCAGATCGTTGGTACTATGGCTATGATGAACGTTAACTTCATGGCAAACGGAATGGAACGTTACACTATGACTCCTAGCGAAGTTAAAGACTTGGTACGCGGTAAATATGGTCGTTTACCTGCACCTATCAGCGAAGATATTCGTAAGAAAATCATCGGCGACGAAGAACCTATTACTTGCCGTCCTGCTGACCTTATCCAACCTGAATTGGAAATGTATCGTCAGAAATTGGGCGAACTTGGTTACCAGAATTTCACTGATGAAGACGTATTGTCCTATGCTATGTTCCCTGAAGTAGCTTTACAGTTCTTCGAAAAACACAGCAAACAAGTTATTCTTAAAGAAATCGACCTTCCACGCGAATAATTTGTAACAAATGAACTTAGCTGACAGATTGTCAGTCTAAATAAATAACCATGTTGCTCTAAAGCCTGTACTGTTTGTACGGAACCTTGAGTAACATGGTTATTTTTATTTTTATATTGGTATTTAATAGTATTTGCCTCATTTGAGGCATAATAGAACGGTTCTCCCGGTTGCAGTTAATACTGCAGCTTAGAGAACCGTTTTTTCCTATAATCCCTATTTCACGACGCGCATCATGAAAATAGGGATTTCTTCGTATTGTAAATTTGTATCTTGTTGTACATAAGGACGCACATCGGGAACAAGACTTACTTCGCGAGCACCCAGTTGTTTACAGGTTTTTAAATCCCAGGCCGGGCGTGTTTCTTGACTAATGGCCAAACTGTTTTTGATGGCCGTACATTCATCGAGAATATGACCGTCTACATTGGCGTGAACATGACCTTCGTTACGGGCAAAGGTTGTTTTGCCGTAGTCGGAATCAAAGTTTAAAATAACACCGCTTGGTTTTAGAATGCGAAGCCATTCCGTATACGCTGCTTTCGGATCCGGCAAAGTCCAGGTGAGATTGCGGCTCAAGACGGCATCGAAGGTGCCGTCCTCATAGGCGAGCTTCGTGGCATCCATTTTTTCAAAGGTAGCCGTGCTATGAAAGGTGGAGGCATTTTGTCGGGCATGATTGACCATTTGCTGAGACATATCAATCCCGGTTACGGTATGTCCGTGATGGCACAGCAAAAATGTGAAGAACCCTGTGCCGGTTCCTACATCTAAGATTCTAAGGGGCCTGTCGAGGGGGATATGCTGAGCCAATAAGGCGTGCCACGCTTTGGCGTTAGGGCTTTTTAATTCTTGTAGACGCAGTTCATTAAAGGCTTCGCTGCGTTTATCCCAATAAGATTCTATTCGTTGATTTATATCCATGACAGACTCCTGTTCGTACGATCTTGTTATTTTGCTGATTAACCGGAACAGTATCCGGTTCATATTATGACATAAAATATTTCTATAGAATAGTATAGAGGGAATTCAAGAGTAAAAAAAGCGGGGGTGGGGGTTATTTTTGAAAAAAGTATCCCCTAGGGTGGCTTTTCAAAGTAGTCGATAGTGGGTACACTAATACAAAGAAGATGAATTTAGCTTGCAATTAAATTTTTTAAATAAAAGTCATATAGGATTTTACACAAGTCGATTTAAAGCTTAGTGATACATATAAAGTTTGACTTATAGATTTAGGGGGTGTGACGGTGCCAGACAAAGAAAATATTGACGTGCATGAATTCAGTCCATCCCATACTAAAAATACGTTACGGCATATAGTTGCTAATCGCTTGCAGCCACTGTGGCAGATATTGGGCATACTTTGGCTCGTAGCCACCATTACTTTTGGTTTAATGCAACTAACCAATGATGATGTAGTTGACCGGGTGTTTACGCAACAGCAAAGCTTATCGCTTGAAGCACAAGCCGATAAGCGAGCAGAATTAGGTCTTACGGCACCGGTATGGTTACAATATAGCCGTTGGCTGGGGAGCGTTTTACAGGGCGATTTCGGGCAGTCTATGGTAACCGGGGAGGCGGTAAGCTCCATATTATGGTCAAAGTTGCCGGCCACCTTACTCCTTATGTGCAGTGCCGTGGGAATTACGTTATTGGTAGCTATCCCGTTGGGGCTTTGGACGGCTCATAAAGCCGGTAGCATGGGCGATAAATTCGTGCGAAGCCTTACGCTTTTTGGCAATACTATGCCCAATTTCTTTACAGCCTTATTGCTCCTGTATGTGGTAGCTTTGAAGTTAAATTGGTTGCCCGTTATAGCACGCCATAATGATCCGGCCGCGTTAATCTTGCCTACGTTAACATTAGTTTGGTCCATGAGTGCCAAATATATTCAGCAAGTGAGAGCCCTTGCCTTAGATGAATTGGCTAAACCGTATATTATAGGCCTTCGAACCCGCGGTTTAAGTTGGTTTACGATTCTTACCCGTTATATTTTACGAGCCATAGCCGGCCCGTTGGTAGCCCTTGTAGCTCTATCCTGCGGTTCCCTCTTGGGCGGGGTGACGATTGTAGAAACCATTTTTATGTGGGACGGTGTGGGCAAAATGGCGTTTGATGCCATTACGGCGCGTGATTATCCTGTATTGCAAGCCTATGTGATTTGGTTGGCCGCACTTTATTTAGTATTGAATTGGGGCGCCGATGTTTTGCAAAAAAGACTGAATCGCAACCAACGTAAGGAGGCCGGCGATGAAATATAAAGATTTTAGCGGTGTCTTTATCGGTTTTATTGTCTTAATCGGGTTGCTGGTTATGGCACCGCAATTATGGCCTTTTGATCCGTATAAACAGGTGTTAACTGATGTGTTGCAGGCACCCGGTGGCACACATTGGTTTGGTACCGATCAATACGGACGTGATGTGTTGGCTCGTGTATTGGCCGGTGGGCGGATTACCGTAGGCCTTACGTTAGGAATTACGGTAACGATTGCCGTCATGGGAACCGTATTGGGGATTGTGAGCGCCTATGCAGGCAGTTTGGTAAGCCAGCTCATCACAACCGGTATTAATGTGTCCCTGGCCGTGCCGTCTTTGGTATTTGCGTTGGCTATTGCCGCGGTTTTGGGCGGCGGCATGGGGAATGCGGCATTGGCTCTTATTTGTGTGGCTTGGCCGAAATACGCTCGTTTGGCACGGAGTTTGACGTTACAAATTAAAGCGGCGCCGTATATAAAAATCTCAGAATTGCAGGGACAGTCTAAGGGCGGTATTTTTTCTCATCATATATTACCGCAAATTGCCGGACCTTTGGCAGTAACGGCGGTCCTTGATATTGGTGTGATTCTTATGGAGTTGGCCGGTCTGTCCTTTTTGGGACTGGGGGCGATGCCGCCTATGGCCGAATGGGGCAGTATGCTCAGTTTGAATCGCAGCTTATTACAGACGGCACCGTGGCTCTTGTGGGCCCCGGGCGGCGCGATTGTATTAACCGTGGCGTATTTTCACTATGTGGGGGAAACCTTGCGGAAATATTTGAACAAGCGGTAAGTAATGGACATAGAGATATAGTGTTTATCAGGTCTTTAGAATTAAGTTTTATAGTGGTGTGTAGATATGGAGGTTACTCATGGGATTACAGCGTAGGGCCCAATTGCACGGTTTTTGGCGAAGTATGATCATCGTGATGTGTGTTATTATAGGCGTTTTAATCGGCGGTTGCGGTAGCAATGATACGGCTACGGGCAGTAAAATTTTGCATTACGGTACGACGGCGTACGGACCGGCCATGGAAAATGCCGGTTTAAATCCTCATGAATCGTATCAAGGCTGGAGTGCGGTGCGCTACGGTGTAGCGGAAACGCTAGTTCGTTTTAATGATGCTATGGAGGTTAAGCCTTGGTTGGCCGATTCGTGGCAATTTGTTGATGCCCATACGGTGAAACTGCATATTCGGGATAAAGTGACGTTTTCAAACGGTAAGCCGTTAACGGCTGAGGCAGTGAAAGCCAATTTTGAAGATTTGTTGGCCGTTCACAACAGGGCACCTAAAGATTTGGGCATTCAAGCTATGCAGGCAGACGGTCAATATCTTACGATTCGTTCGGCTAATCCGGCCACTGTACTACTGACATACTTGGCAGATCCGTACAGTGCGATTATTGATGTTTCTGAAAAACCGAAAGACGGTCTATATATCGGTACCGGTCCGTTCAAAGCCACTAAGGTTACGGAAAAATCGGTCAGCCTCGTACGCAATGATTCATACTGGGGCGGCAAGCCTAAATTGGACGGTGTTGAAGTAGTACGTATAACGGAAGGCGATACGCTTACTATGGCTTTGCAAAAAGGCGATATTGATGTGGCTCAGGGACTCCCTTATAGCAGCTTAGATTTATTTAAGGATACGAAAGCCTATACCATTAGTTCCATGCCTACATCACGGGTGTATCAGGTAGCTTTCAACTTTGACAGTCCGGCTATGCAGGATAAGGCAGTTCGCGAAGCTATTGCTATGAGCATTGATAAAACCCAGTTTGCCGATGTATTGTTAAAAGGCAACGGTTTGGCTGCCGTAGGTCCGTTCCCAAGCAATACTGCCTTAGGCCACATGAAATTGACGGCTCCGGCATATAATATTGAAGCCGCTAAAAAGCTGTTGGCGGATGCCGGTTATCGCGATACGGACGGTGACGGTTATGTCGATAAAAACGGCCGGCCTCTCACGGTACGTTGGTTGACGTATACCTCGCGTCAAGAATTGCCTGTATTGGCGGAAGCCGCCCAAGCTACGCTTAAAGAAGTTGGTATTAAAGTGGAAGTCAATGCCACCGATGCTTATCGCAGCGTTTTAAAACAGGGCAACTATGATGTGTTTGCCAAGGCTTTTGTTACGGCACCGACCGGAGAAGGTTCGTATTATTTTAAAACGAATGTATTGGCAGATGCCGTAGATAATGTGGGGCATTACAATAATCCGCGTATTCAGGAATTAATGGCACAACTGGATCAAACGACGGAACCGGCAGTGCGTCAGGCGATTTTCCAAGAAATGACTCAGACTGTACTCGATGATGCGGCTTTTATCTACGTGGCCCATCTTAAAATGAATCTTGTTATGAAACATAAGGTCGTTAACTTTAAAGCATCGCCGACCGATTATTATGAACTTAACAAAGATGTAGATATGTAAAGTTGCCGGAAGGGGGTGAAGCGTTGACAGAACCGATTATTTTATTAAAACATTTACGGGTCACGTATGAGGGGCAAACCGTGCTGCAAGATGTGAATCTTACTGTTGCTGCCGGTGAAGCGGTGGCCATCGTGGGTCCGTCAGGGGCGGGAAAAACGACCATATTAAAGACTTTACTGGGGCTATTACCTCCCCAGGTGCAAGTTTCATATGAAGCTGCCAGTCTTTGTGGCACCTCATGGCCTGAATCCGAAACGGCTTGGCACAATTTACGCGGTCGACGCATCACCTATGTGGCACAAGGGGCCATAAGCTCTTTTAGTCCTTTTTTTACCATTGAGGAACAAAGCCGTGATTTGGCGAAAGCAATTGGTCTTGAGTGGCCTAAGGCACTTGCGCGGATTGAATCGCTGAGTGTTGCGTTAGACTTACCGGAACAGGTATTATCCTTATATCCGTCTGAGTTATCCGGTGGTATGGCACAGCGTGTGGCGTTATTATTCGCCTTACTTCCTGAGCCGGATATTTTGGTGGCCGACGAGCCGGCGGCGAGCCTTGATATGGTTCGTCAGTTGCAGGTGACGGAGCTGTTGAAAAAAGTACAGTGCTTGGAAGGGCTTACTTTAGTTTTTGTTACGCATCAGCGAGAATTGGCTGAGTGCATTACCGATACGATATACGAATTGCGTAACGGCAAGTTAGAAAGCGATATGGCGGTAACTCCGGAAGCGCTTCGACCAAATGGCATAAAAGTTAGTTCATTGGATGTCAGAGATTTTGATGCTTCGTCAATTTTAGAAATCAAGAATCTTTCGGCCTCTTTCGATAGTGAAGATCGTGCCGTATTACATGATGTAAGTTTAACTTTAAAGCACGGCGAATGGGTCGCTTTAGTCGGGCTCAGCGGGGCCGGTAAAAGTACGTTGTTTCGGTGCTTATTAGCTTGGCAGCCGATTTTTAGCGGTGAGATTTTATATAATCAGAAGCCGTTACAAAATTATTCGGCGGCTGAACTTGGACAAGTCGTACAGCCTATCTGGCAAGATCCGCAAAGCTCTTTTAATCCGCGACAAACGATAGGTTGGAGTCTTGAAGAAACTCTAAAACATGCAAAAAATGACAACAGAACAGGGGATATGCAAGGATTGCAGCCGCAGAATGTGAAGTTTTTATCACAAGAGTGTACCATGCTGTCACCGGAAGATCGAGCTGAATTTTCGGCCGGGGCGACTGGCGGCGAGTCAGGTAAAGCACGCATTGCCGGCTTATTGGCGACCGTTAACTTACCAAGCTCATACAGCAAGCGATATCCGCACATGTTAAGCGGTGGTGAATGTCAACGGGCGGCCTTAGCCCGTGCTATTGCCGGCAATCCGTCAATATTATTGTGTGATGAAATGACCTCAGCCTTAGATGGGCAAACACAGGCCGACGTAATAGCGGTATTGAATAATTTAAAACAAAAAAATCAGCTTGCCGGTTTAGTCATTACGCATGACTTGGCGGTAGTTGAAGCACTATGTGAGTATATATATTTGTTGGATGACGGACGGATTGTAGAAGAGGGCCCTGTTCAGGCTGTTTTGAAGCATCCTCAATCGGAATTGGCAAAACAATTAGTACAAGCGCGTTCCTTGTTGAATCGTAAGTAATACACTTTGTAATCCTCATCGTTGAATGTCGGCAGAGGAAGCGTTTTAAAATAATAAAAACTTTGCGGCATGCGTTTTCAAAATAATGGTTGCCTTGTCTTATATGTTATAATAAACACATGACGTACTAATACAAGGTGGTGATTGCGTGTCACAAACAGAACATGATAAATTACATGAATTAGGCATTGCTCACAGCCATGAGGCAATGCATGAGCATATACATACACATGAACATTCCCATGAACATTCTCATGAACACGGTCATACCCATTCTCATACGCAAACCAAGGCGGTTATGAATCGTTTGTCACGGATTATCGGTCATTTGGAATCGGTAAAACGTATGGTGGCGGATGGTCGCGATTGCAGTGAAGTGTTGGTGCAACTCGCTGCCGTTGATTCGGCGGTGAAAAGTGTCAGTCGGGTTGTTATGAAGGATCATATTGAACATTGCATCGTTGATGCGGTTAAAGAGAATGATACAGAAACGTTGGCTAAGCTTAACGAAGCAATTGATCGGTTTATAAAATAGCGAAGGCTATGCTTATAATAAACTTTTGAAGTTAATATTTGGCAGATTATTCGTAAGGAGGTAGCAGTATGTCACGAGTTGTAATGCAAGCACATTTGAGAAATGAATTAACAAACGCTAAAAAGAATCACACTGTATTTACTGATGTAGGCAAAGATGTGGGCGGTTTGGAAGAATCTTTTTCACCGGTTGAATTGTTAGCCGATACTTTTGCTTCGTGCGCACTCTCCATTATGGGCCTTATCGGCGGTAAAATGGGCTATGATTTTGTTGGCGCCTATGCCGAAGTAGCGACGGATGTGAGCTCGGAAGAATTTAGAGTTAAAGAAATTAAAATTGACTTCCATTTGCCAAAAGCTGTTAAAGAAGAAGACCGTAAAAAAATCGAAACTTTACTTCACGAAAAATGTGTTGTTGGTCGCAGCTTGAATGCCGATTTGAAACAGACGGCTACCTTCACGTATGATGAGTAAATAAGCCCCAAATATGTTCAACTAAATACGGATACGGATACAAATTAAAATAGGCCGATTCCATAAGGAATCGGCCTATTACGGTTTATAGTATTTCTTATTTAATGTGTTTGCTGCCGCGTTCGGTCATTGGCACATTATCTTTGCAAAGTGGGCATTCTTCAGGTTTGTAAGTAGGAACGGTAAGGTTTAACAAAGCCTGTACTTTTTCGTTTGGAATGCCGAAATCAGCTTTGCCGCCGCTGCGGTTAACCAAGAGACCGACACCAACGATTTCGCCTTGGGAAGCTTTAACTACATCAACTACTTCACGAACGGAACCGCCCGTAGTTACGATGTCTTCAACGATGAGCACGCGGGTACCCGGTTCAATGCGGAAACCGCGACGTAAAGTCATAACGCCTTTTTCACGTTCGGTGAAAATAGCACGGGTGCCTAAGGCTTTACCCACTTCATGAGCCAACAAGATACCGCCGGTCATAGGTCCGATAACAAGTTCTACATTTTGATCTTTGAAACGTTCAGCCAATTCTTGGCAAAGACGTTCTGTATATTTAGGATGTTGAAGAACGTTAAATTTTTCCACATACATTGGGCTGTGGAGTCCGGAGGTCAAAAGAAAATGGCCTTCTAAAATAGCTTTAGTGTCGATTAATAACTGTTTAACTTCTTGTTCTGTCATCATGATTAAATAGCCTCCATTTCTTCAACAATTAAACGAACCGCTTCTTGCGGATTTTCGGCTTTGGTAATAGGGCGACCGATAACGAGTTTGGAAGCACCGTCCGCCAAGGCGTTCTTCGGTGTGGCGATTCGTTTCTGGTCATTGGCAACCGCAAAACTTGGGCGGATGCCCGGTGTAACGATGAGGAAGTCATCACCGCATACTTCGCGAATAGCCTTAGCTTCCAATGGTGATGCTACAACGCCGTCCATGCCGGATTCTTTAGCGAGTTTTGCCAAACGAAGTACTTGATCGCGAATTGGCAATTGACCTCCGATGGCAGTCCAAGCATCATCGTCAAAACTGGTGAGTACGGTTACCGCCAAGAGTTTAGGGCGTTCCACTTGCAGTTTTTCGGCAGCTTCGGTAGCAGCTTTAGCGGCAGCGGCCATCATGACAGGTCCGCCTTGGCTGTGTAAGGTGATAAGTTTGGCACCTAAGCGGGTTAACGATGTTACCCCCTGTGCTACTGTGTTGGGAATATCATGTAATTTCAAGTCGAGAAATACGGATTTTCCCTGTTCTTGCAAATACGTTACGGTTTGCGCACCGGCGGCATAAAATAGTTCCATGCCCACTTTGTAATACGATACGGAGTCACCTAAGGTAGTCACCAAGTTTTTTAATTGCTCCATGGTGGCCACATCAAGGGCTACTATAAGTCTGTCGTCTGCCATCATTAGCCTCCTTTGATTTTATATTCAAATAATTTTTGCATAAAAACGAGGTAAAGTCAATCTAAATTAACTGTGCTTACTTTTATTATACCTCTTTTTGCTTGAAAAGAAGAAAGGATATCTAGTATTATAGATATAGAGATTACTCATAGTAAAAAGTGATATTATATTTTAAATTTAGAAGAATGGAGTGAGAGCAATGGCAGTAGGTAATCGTGTCTATTTAAAACGACCTATGGTAAGTGATGAATTGTTAAAAGAGTATCAGGGAATTCCGGCCGCAAACGTAGCAGATTGCATGGGGCGACTTTGTGCGTTGCATCCACGTATTTCTTTGAAGTCTTCACCGAAACAACCGGTGACGGTGGGGCGTGCGTTGACGGTAAAAACGCGCAGTGGTGATAATTTGATGATTCATAAAGCACTTAATATGGCACAACCGGGCGACGTAATTATGGTGTCCAATGACGGCGGTACCGAATATCGGGCGTTAATGGGTGAAATCATGCTTGGTTATGCGATTTATAAACAAATCGCCGGCCTTGTTATCGATGGCCCGATTCGCGACAGTGATGCGGTGGCCAACATGAGCCTGCCGATTTATGCAAACGGCACTAATCCGGCCGGCCCTTATAAAGACGGTACCGGTGAAATCAACACACCAATTGCTTGCGGCGGCATTTCCGTTAATCCGGGGGATATTATCGTGATGGACCGCGACGGTGTAATCGTAGTGCCTTGGCAAGATGCGGACGAAATTTTGGAAGGGGCTAAAAAAATCCAAGCCAAAGATGCAGCCAATGTGCATGCAGCTTTGACCGGCGATGCCGATCGTCAGTGGGTAGAGGATTTGCTTAAAGAGCAGGGCACGGAAATCATTGACGACCAGTATTAAGCGTTGATTAATTAGGGATTGATAATATAAAAAGCAACCGATGCTTACGGTGATAACACATTGTAAGTGCGGTTGCTTTTGTTTTTATTGATATGATTTTATTGTGGTGCTAAGTTACGTTGTATTTTGTACCGCATGGCATCATGTCAGCGATAATTACACAAATTATAGTAATTATACCAAGTTTTGCGGTTTGCCGGCTTCCCAAGCTTTGATGTTTTCAATAACAATATCCGCTCTTGTTTCGAGAGCTTCTTTGCTGGCAAAAGCTACATGTGGGGTGAGCACGGTGTTTTTCGCATGGCATAACGGATGATCGGCCGGAATTGGCGGTTCCGTTTCGAATACATCGATGCCGGCACCGGCTAAGCGACCTTCATTAAGAGCAGCAGCTAAGGCTTCGCTGTCAACAACAGGACCGCGAGCCGTATTGATAAGTACGGCAGTCGGTTTCATGAGTTTAATCATGTCGGCGTTTACGAGACCTTTAGTTTCAGCTGTTAACGGTGTATGCAAAGAAACAAAGTCGGCTTCGCGGAATAATTCTTCTTTGGAAACGAATTTGACGCCTTTAGCGATGAGGTCTTGTTTTTCACTGCGATTATAGGCGATAACTTTGCAACTGAAAGCAAGTGCGATTTCAGCTACGCGACGGCCGATGGCACCGGTACCCACTACGCCGAAAGTTTTGCCATAAAGTTCAAAACCAACTAAACCGGCTTTAGTGCCTTCATGGCGAGCCTGATGGTCACATGGTACGATATTGCGAATTACAGAAATGGCGAGACCGAAAGCAAGTTCGGCCACGGCATTGGTAGAATAACCGGCTGCGTTACAAACAGTAATATTGCGTTCACGGCAGGCTTCCAAATCTACATGATCTACGCCGGTGAAAGCGATAGAAATCATTTTAAGATTAGGGCATTGGCGGATGATATCGCCGGAGAGTTTTTGATTGGCCAAAATCAATACATCCGCATCTTTAACGCGGGCCAATAGTTTAGTTTGATCCAATTCCTGCGTTTCCGGATAGAAGAATTCATGACCGGCTGCTTTTAAAGGCGCACTGACAGCTTCGATTTTGGCGGCGGATACGCCTAATGGTTCCATTACGATGATTTTCATCTTGTCACCTCGTTTTAAAAAAGTAAGAAAAGGACGTTTGGTATTCAAGGTTCTAGGCTGACTGATTGTCACTATTTCAACCATACGTCGTTAAAAATAATAAATGACTCTGTTAAAATGAATAAATAACTCTATTTTGATTATACGCCAACTGAAAGTTGTATTCAATGATTGAAAATAGATTAAATATATCTTTTGTCAGTAGACAAGAGACGTTTGTTCCATCCAAAATGATAATCGACAGATTTATATTAAGCATTCTATAGTATCTGTTGCAAGTGCGTTAAAAAACTTCTCTCAGAGGCGGTATTATCGTATTTTAAGCATAGTAAAATTGCACAATGTTTATCTAATTCCTATTTGAAAGTAGGCCATTTAAGATGCTATACTACAAAGAGACATCACTCACAACCATACAATTTTGGTCGATGTCGGTTCCAACAGAGGTTGGATTATATTGAATACATAACTAGTATTATTTGTGTGAGGTGCAAAACTATGAGTTTCGAAAGTCGATTCCAACATATTGATCGTCGTGTTCCGATTTCAGAGAATAACCCTGCAATCATTCATGATTTAAGTAAATGTAAAAACTGTACATTATGCCGTCGTGCTTGTGCCGACGTTATGAGCGTACTTGACTATTACGATTTAGAATCTACCGGTGATGAACCGATTTGTGTTCATTGCGGTCAGTGCGCAGCCGCTTGCCCATTCGATTCCATGAACGAACGTTCCGAATTGGATGAAGTAAAAGCAGCTATCGCCGATCCTGAAAAAATCGTTGTTATTCAGACTGCACCGGCTGTACGTGTAGGTATCGGTGAAGAATTCGGTTATGAACCGGGTTCCGTTTTAGAAGGTAAAATGATTGGCGCCTTACGTCAACTTGGTGCCGACTATGTAGTAGATACCAACTTTGGTGCCGACTTGACTATCATGGAAGAAGCCAGCGAATTGATTGAACGCGTTGTAAACGGCCATGGCGAATTGCCACAGTTTACCAGCTGTTGCCCTGCATGGGTTAAATTTGCTGAAACTTACTACCCTGAATATTTACCGAATATTTCTACAACTCGTAGCTGTATCGCTATGGAAGCAGCTGTTATTAAAACATATTTCGCTAAGAAGATGAATATCGATCCTGAAAAAATCGTATCCGTGAGCGTGGCTCCTTGTACGGCTAAAAAGTTCGAAATTCGTCGTCCTGAACAGAATAAATCTGCTGCTTACTGGGATAAAGAAGACCTTCGTGATACCGATTACTGTATTACGACTCGTGAATTCGGTAAATGGATTCGTGAATCCGGTATCGATTTCACTCAAGTGGAAGAATCCCAGATGGATAAATACATCGGTGCTGAAACCGGTGGCTCCGTAATCTTCTGTAATACCGGCGGTGTTATGGAAGCAGCTGTTCGCAGTGCTTATAAATTCATTACCGGTGAAGAACCGACTCCTGAACGTTACACTAACCTTCAGGAAGTTCGCGGTATGGAAGGCGTTCGTGAAGCGGAAGTTGAAATTGGCGACAAAAAATTAAAATTGGCTGTTGTTCATGGCGGTAAAAATATCCGTACGTTCTTGGACGACATGAAAGCTAATGGCAAAAAATATGATTTCGTTGAAATGATGGCTTGCCCGGGCGGTTGTATTGGCGGCGGCGGACAGCCACGCGTAAAAATGCCTGTAGCTAACAAAGTTCGCGAAGCTCGTATCAAAGGTATCTACGATATGGACTCCAACATGAAACTTCGTTCCAGCTATGAAAACCCTGAAATCAAAGCTATTTACAGCGAATTCTTTGATAAACCATTGGGCGAATTGTCTGAACAGTTATTACACACTTACTTCACTGACCGCAGCAGCGATCTTGGTGTTCGTAAAGATGTAACGCCTGAAACTTGCCCAACGTCCCCTAAATTCAAAAAGCCTGAATAATAGGGATCGGTCATATTGACTTAGACTTAATAGAGCATTGAAAGCTTGTGCTACACACAGCTTTCGATGCTCTTTTTGTATGTCTATAGTTGACAGGTATCTATTCTTTGAAGTATTATAATATACATCTAACGGGTAATGATTTACCCCAAGGTAGCTATAATTTTATAGATCATCAAGAGCAGCGGAGGGAACTGGCCCGGTGATGCTGCGGCAACCTGCTTTGCAATTTATTTGTAGAGAAAGGTGCTAAGTCCAACGGGAAACCGGCAGATGATAAGACAGTTGGTCGTCATTTGTTGACGACTTTTTTTATTATATCTGCCAAACTTGAGAGGAGATTGAGAATATGAGTAACACAAAACAGACAATTGGGAAAGGTCCGTTTCGCTATGATGGAGTAGGCAGTTTTTTACGATCTGATTCAGTTAAAAAAGCACGCCAGGAAGTAGAAGCGGGCACGCTGAGTAAAGCCGAACTCCGTAAGGTAGAAGACGAAGCGATTCGCGATTTAATCGATAAAGAAGTTAACGTAGGTTTAAAAGCCGTAACCGATGGTGAATTCCGCCGTGCTTACTGGCATTTAGATTTCTTGGAACAACTTGTGGGAGTTGAACGCATTAAAGCCGAACACTGGTCGGTAGCTTTTAAAGGGCATCAACCAAAAGCGGCGACGCTTAAAATTGTAGGGGATATCGACTTTCCGGATAACCATCCGTTCCTTGAAGATTTCAAATTTGTAAAAGCAGCCGCCGGTGATAGAGCGGTTGCCAAATTTACGATTCCGTCTCCATCCATGCTCCATTTGATTTGCTGTGTTCGTGAAGAACATTATGAAGCGATTCCGCAGTATGAAAATGAAGACGCTTTATTTGAAGCCATTGCCAAAGCTTATCGTAAGGCTGTTAAAGCATTCTATGATGCCGGTTGTCGTTACTTGCAGTTGGATGATACCTCTTGGGGTGAATTCTGCGATGAAACGAAACGCAAAGAGTATGCGGCTCGCGGTTTAGATTTAAATCACATTGCCAAAAAATATGTAGAAGTCATCAATTATGCCTTGGAAGGTAAACCGGACGATTTGGCTGTCACCATGCATATTTGTCGCGGTAATTTCCGTTCCACATGGTTCTCGTCGGGGGGCTATGAACCGGTTGCGGAAACTCTGTTCGGCCAGTGCCATATTGACGGTTTCTTCTTGGAATATGACTCCGATCGTGCCGGCGGCTTTGCCCCACTTCGTTTTATAAAGAACCAGAAGGTAGTCTTAGGGCTTGTTACTTCGAAGTTCCCTGAACTTGAAAAAGAAGAAGATTTGCTGGCCCGTATTGAAGAAGCTACTTTATATGTACCGAAAGAACAATTGGCCTTGAGTCCGCAATGCGGTTTTGCTTCCACGGAAGAAGGTAATAATTTGACTGAAGCAGAGCAGTTTGCTAAGTTGGCCCTTATCAAACGAGTAGCGGAAAAGGCTTGGGGGCCTTATGAAGAATGATGCCTTTCGTTATGCCTTCCCGTTAACGGTACCGATTTGCGTGGGCTTCTTATTTCTCGGCATTTCCTATGGTTTATATGCCGTAGGGCAGGGACTGCCTTGGTATTTGCCGATTATAATGAGTGCCACCATTTTTGCCGGTTCCATGGAATTTGTGACCGTCGCACTGTTAGCCGCTCCGTTTGATCCGCTAGGTGCTTTTATCTTGGCCTTTATGGTCAACGGGCGTCATATTTTCTACGGTTTGACGATGTTAACTCGTTATACATCACTGGGTTGGAAAAAATATACTCTGATTTTCGGTATGTGCGATGAGTCTTTTGCCATTAATGCAACGGTTAACTTGCCGGAGACTGTAGACCGCGGCTGGTTTTATTTACATGTGACGTGGCTAAATTTTGTTTACTGGGTATTTGGCGTAGCCGTCGGTTCCATAGGCAGTCAATTTATTACGTTGAACCTCAAAGGGATTGAGTTTGTACTGACAGCATTGTTTGCTGTTATCTTCTTGGATATGATACTGGGTGGTAAAAACATGGTACCGGGCTTTATCGGTCTTGGTGTATCGCTTTTGATGCGGATTCTATTGGGCCCCGATGTATTCATGTTACCGGCCATGGCACTTATGGTTGTCATATTCAGTGTGCTTTATAAAGTTAAGGTCAAAAATGAGCCTGTTAAAATGAATGAAGGGGGGCCGTTGCCATGACTGCTTGGGAAATGACCCTAACGATCGGTGCCGTAGTACTGGGGACTATGGCTACACGATTTATTTCGTTTATTGTGTTTGCCAAATCGGAAAAACCGCCGGCTATTATCACGTACTTGGGGGATATGTTACCGGCTGCCGTTATGGGCTTATTGGTTGTTTACTCCTTAAAGGATGTTTCACTTACGCAATCGCCGAACGGTATACCTGAGGCTATTGCTTTGATTATATTAGGTATAATTCATTATTGGCGACGTAATTTGTTACTCAGTATAGCCGTTGGCACTATTGTATATATGTTTTTAGTACAACAGCTCTTTTAAAAACTAAAATATTCGATATTTATGTTAAAATGATTATTTAAAACCATCAAATCGTCATAAATTTGAATTTTTATAAATAAAAGTTACTAAAATTATATAAATTTTTGAGTTCTTATGAACAAAGGACATAGTCCGATTTATTCCCATGACTGTGGGATGAATCGGACTTTTTTATTTTTGAAAATAGAAAATGGCCTGATAAAACGGTCCTGTTATGACGATAAAGCATTGTAAATATGTTGTAAAAACAATTTTCGTGGCGTATGATAAGTGTAACGATTTTAGAAAACGATTTCGCAAATCGTTACACAAGCTGAATCTTTCAAAATGACATACTTAATTAAGAAGAAAATTGAGAATGCATTAATTAAAGACTAAGTTAAATATTTAATTAATGTTTGACACTCTTTGGGGGGAAAGAGTAGGATTTGATGAAAGTAAGGAGAGTTGCATGGGAAGAGTTACAATAGCCGATGTGGCAGAACGAACCGGATTTTCAAAAACAACGATATCTCGGTTTTTAAACGGTAAGTATGAATTTATGTCCGAAACTACGCGTAAACGTATCAGCGAAGTTATTAAGGATATTGAATATAAGCCAAATCGCATGGCGCGAAGCTTACGGCTTCAACAAAGTCATATGATTGGCGTTATTGTATCAGATATTTCAAACCCGTTCTCGGCAATCCTTTACACCGGTATATCGGAGTATTGTGAACAACATGGTTTCACCTTATTGTTGGCTGATGCCGGCGATAATCCTGAGAAGGAAAAACGCTATATTCAGTCGATGATAGCACAAGGAGTAGACGGTATTGTTATGAATGCAACAGGAGCTAATGTAGAGTATCTCAATAAAGTGAATCGTACGACGCTACCTATTGTATTGGCCGACAGACCGGTTAAAGGTTGTGAATGTGATCTGGTATCTTCGGATACAAAACAGGTGACACGAGACAGTTTGGAAGTATTGCTCGGTAAAGGGTATGAGCGAATCTTGTATGCAACTCGACAAATCGGAACTAACGGCATTCGCCGCGAACGTATTGATGAATTTACCGCCCAATATGAGCAAAAGACGGGACGAACCGCAAAAACACTGGAATATACTAAAAATGATAAGGACGTTTTAGAAGCAGCTATTCTTAAAGAATTTGCCGAGGCTCAAAAAGCCGGTGAACGCTTGGCCTTATTTGCCGGTAACGGTGTGGTACTCAGTGATATGGCTCAGTTGGTACGACATCATAAACTTCGGGTTCCTGATGATTTAGGGCTTTTCAGTTATGATAATTGGTCGTGGATGGATAGTATCGGCCCCGGCATATCAGTAGTGGAAAACCCGACACATCAAGTCGGTCAGGAATGTGCCCGCTTACTGTTAATCAGGATAGCGGAGGGGCAAAAAGAAACAGATTCACCGGATATGGAAGCTCAACGACTTATCTTGCCGGGGAAGATTGTAGAACGCGGTTCATTATAAAGACCGCAACTCTAAGCCCGATAGGGTATAACTAATTTCGGTTTTAATATTTTAGGTTTTTAAAATATTGACATACATATTTTTATCTAAGGAGTGATAAGTATGGATACACGTTACAGTGTAAACCCGCGCGACATCAAACGTTATACGACTGAAGAATTGCGCAACGAATTTTTGATTCAAAACATTTTTAAGGCTGATGAAGTAACAGCTGTGTACAGCCATGTAGACCGCATGGTAACACTTGGTTGTATGCCTGTTAACGAAGTAGTTGACCTTGAAAAAGGTATGGATATCTGGCATACTTTCGGTACTCAGTTCTTCTTGGAACGTCGTGAAATCGGTGTTTTCAACGTAGGTGGCGATGGGAAAATCGTAGCTGATGACGAAACATTCGATTTGACTTACACAGACTGTGTATACATTACTAAAGGTACTAAAAAAGTAACTTTCCAGAGTAATGATCCTAAGAATCCGGCTAAATTCTACATGGTATCTGCTCCGGCTCACACTTCTTACAAAACAACATTCATTCCAATGGCTAAAGCCAATAAACGCCCTATGGGTGCCATGGAAACAGCTAATGACCGCGTAATCAACCAGTTTATCCATCCGGATGTATTGCAAACTTGCCAATTATCCATGGGCTTAACTCAGTTGAAACCGGGCAGCGTTTGGAACTCCATGCCTCCTCATACTCATGAACGTCGTATGGAAGTTTACTTCTACTTTGAAGTTCCAAAGGACAATGTAGTATTCCATATGATGGGCCAAGCCGAAGAAACTCGTCACATTGTAATGCACAATGAAGAAGCTGTTATCAGTCCTTCCTGGAGCATGCATTGCGGTGCCGGTACTTCCAACTATACCTTCATCTGGGCTATGGGCGGTGAAAATCAGGCATTTGATGACATGGACCACATTGCTATCACTGATATGAAATAAGAAAATTGCTTCTTAGGTTCGATTTATTTTTTACCTGTTTACGAAATCGATACACATCTCGAAAACAGGAGATTACAAACATGATAAATGTTAGGAGGCTCTAATGAACAGCTTAGAACAATTCCGTATTGACGGAAAAGTAGCATTGGTAACCGGCGCAGTATACGGCATCGGTTTTGCCATCGCCACAGCCTTAGCCGGCGCCGGCGCTAAAATCGTATTTAACTGCTTGGATGAAGAAACTCGCGATAAAGCGGTAGCTGATTATAAAGCAGTGGGCATTGATGCTCTCGGTTATGTAGCTGACGTAACTAAAGAAGAAGAAATCATCCCTATGATTAAAGATATCGAAGCTAAATTAGGCGGTGTAGATATCTTGGTAAACAATGCGGGTATTATTAAACGCATTCCGATGGTAGAAATGGAAGCATCGGAATTCCGCCAAGTAGTTGATATTGACTTGGTTGGTCCGTTCATTATGGCGAAAGCTGTAATTCCGGGCATGATTAAAAAAGGTCACGGCAAAATTATTAATATTTGCTCCATGATGAGTGAACTCGGCCGTGAAACAGTATCTGCTTATGCAGCTGCTAAAGGCGGTTTGAAAATGTTGACTCGCAATATCGCATCCGAATACGGCGAATACAACATTCAATGTAATGGTATCGGACCTGGCTACATTGCAACTCCACAGACAGCTCCGTTACGCACGGAAGGCCATCCGTTTAACAGCTTTATTATTGCCAAAACTCCGGCTGCTCGTTGGGGTACACCTGAAGATTTACAGGGACCCGCCGTATTCTTGGCATCTGAAGCATCTGACTTCATCAATGGCCATGTTTTATATGTAGATGGCGGTATCTTAGCGTATATCGGCAAACAACCATAATCGTCGGTGGGGAGGGGCCTCATAATTGAGGCCCGGCCCTGGTATTGGAGGAAATTACTATGAATATCATGAAAGGCATTTCACGTGTTCCAGGCGGGCTTATGCTCGTTCCGTTATTACTCGGTGCGTTATTACACACTTTTGCACCGGGAACAGGCAAGTACTTCGGTTCTTTTACAAATGGTTTAATCACAGGCACCGTTCCTATTTTATCGGTATGGTTCTTCTGTATGGGTGCCAGCATTGACATTAAAGCAACCGGTACCGTTTTGAAAAAATCCGGTACATTAGTAATTACAAAGATTATAGTAGCATGGCTCGTTGGGCATATTTGCGTAATTCTTATGCCGAACGGCATGGTTGAAACAGGATTTTTAGCAGGGCTCTCCACATTGGCAATTATTGCAGCAATGGACATGACCAATGGCGGTTTATACGCCTCCTTGATGGCTCAATACGGTTCTAAAGAAGATGCCGGTGCTTTCGTATTGATGTCTATTGAATCCGGTCCGTTAGTAACTATGTTAATCCTCGGTACAACAGGTGCGGCAAGCTTTGAACCACATCTTTTCGTTGGTGCCGTATTACCTTTCTTAATCGGTTTTGCTCTCGGTAATTTGGATAAAGAATGTAAAACATTCTTCAGCCAAGGTACTATGCTTATGATTCCTTTCTTCGGTTTTGCATTAGGTAATACCATCAACTTAATGACTGTAGTTAATACAGGCTTGTTGGGTATCTTGTTAGGCGTTGCTGTTATTATTATCACCGGTATTCCTTTGATCTTGGCTGACAAGTTCATCGGCGGTGGTAATGGCGGTGCCGGCCTTGCCGCATCCAGTACTGCAGGTGCAGCTGTAACTAACCCTATCATTATCGCTGGTATGGTTCCGGCTTTTGCTCCAATCGCACCGGCTGCTACAGCTTTGGTAGCAACTTCCGTAGTTGTAACTTCCATTTTGGTACCAATCGTAACAGCTTTCTGGTGTAAACGTTTTGGCGATGACGCTAAAACTAAAGCCGCTCGCATCGTGGTAAATGGTTAACAAACACGCACACCTTGAGGCATCGGCTTCAAGGTGTTGCTTGTTATATGGGGTATTTTATTAATATCCGTTGAGGAGGAAAATTAGATGGCACGAGTTTTGACAATCGGAGAACCTATGGGCCTTATGGTGGCAACCGAGCCAAAGGCACTAAAAGATGTAACTACCTTCCACCGCTATGTATGCGGTGCGGAAATAAACTTTGCAGTCGGCATTGCCCGTTTAGGCCACGATATCGGATATATCAGCCGCGTAGGCAATGATCCGTTCGGTCAACATATTTTGGACTTCTTGGAAGAACAAAATATCGGGACTGACTATGTTGAATTGGATGATGTGAATCGTACGGGCATGCAGTTGAAAGCAAAAACTTTGTCCGGTGATCCGGAAGTTGTTAATTTCCGTCGCTTCACAGCGTTTTCGTATATGGAACCGTCTATCGTTGATACGGTTGATTGGGATAAATACGATCATTTACATGTTACCGGTATTCCACCGGCTTTATCCGACAGTTGCCGCGAAACTTCAATCGCTATGATTAAAGCCGCTAAATATCATGGTGTTCAGGTTTCTTTTGATACTAACCTTCGTCCGGCTTTATGGCCATCCGAAGAAGTTATGCGTGAAACCATTAATTACTTGGCATCCTTAGCTGACATTGTATTACCGGGCTTTGGTGAAGGTAAGATTTTGACCGGTTTTGATACACCGGAAGAAATCGCCGACTTCTACCTTAAACAAGGTGCTAAAGCAGCTATCGTAAAATTAGGTACTAAAGGTTCTTTTGTTAAAACCGAAACTGAAGAATTCTATGCACCGGCTTATGTAGTAGACCATGTTGTCGATACTGTAGGTGCAGGCGACGGTTTTGCCGTTGGTACCGTAACCGGTCGCTTGGAAGGTCTTAGCTGGCAAGATGCGGTTCGTCGCGGGGCAGCTATCGGAGCACTCCAAGTTCAAGTAGAAGGCGATAATGAAGGCCTACCTACGCGTGAACAATTAGAGGCTTATCAGAAAACGGCTAAGCTTAGCGAATAAAGACTATATAGCGGGTAAGCTGTGAATATATGAGTTTGCCATAGTTCATATTTTTGCAGACGAAGCTATATAAAGCGAGTATAATGAAATAGTAAGCTTAGTTGTTGATAAGACTTGGAGGAAGTTATGGATAAATTACAAGTAATCGAAACAGTTAAAAAAATCGGCGTTGTAGCCGTTATTCGCGTTAACACACCGGAAGAAGCGGTTCAGATTTCGGAAGCCTGTATCGCCGGTGGCGTTACGGCTATCGAAGTAGCGTTTACTACGCCGCGTGCTCATGAAGCCATTTTGACATTGTCTGAAAAATACAAAGATAATGCCGCCGTTGTTATCGGGGCAGGCACGGTTCTTGATGCGGAAACAGCTCGTATGGCTATTTTGAACGGCGCAGCATTTGTTGTTTCCCCTGCTTTTGACGAAGCAACAATTAAATTATGTAATCGCTATCGTGTAGCTTGCATGCCGGGCACGACTACTATTCAAGGCGTAATCCAAGCTTTGGAATTAGGCGCCGATATTGTTAAAGTATTCCCGGGTGAAGTTGTGGGCAGCAAGTTCATTAAAGCCCTAAAAGGCCCATTGCCACAGGCTCAAATGATGCCTACCGGCGGTGTAAGTATTGATAATGTAGGTGAATGGTTTAAAGCGGGTGCTGTAGCAGTCGGTGCCGGCGGAGCCTTGACCGGTGGCGGTAAAACTTTGGCAGAAATTACCGAAACAGCTAAGAAATTCGTTGAAGCTGTAGCAGCTGCCAGAAAATAATTCGGTAGTAAAAAATTTACTATAATAGCAGAACGCAATAAAAAATCCTCGAAGTACATGAATAGTGCAGTGTTCATAGTATTTCGAGGATTTTTTGTTAAATATTATATTTGTTGCGAATTTCTGTTAGCAAAGCCTCACAGCCCTTACTAATATCGTCATAGGTTTCATCAAAGTTTCCGGTATACCACGGATCTTTTACATCTCTTGTTTCGCCTACAAAGGACAGCATTTTCTTTACTTTGTTATCCGAGTCGGGACCGATTGCACGGTTTAAATTACGACGATTATTTTCATCCATGATGATTAGATAATCAGCGGAATTGTAATCGCTATTAGTAATTTGGCGGGCCGCACGCGGTGTAAAGGGGATATGCAATGTTTTGAGTTTTTGCTTAGTCCCGTGATGCGTATCATTGCCTGTTTCTTCACGACTGGTAGCGGTTGAGTCGATCTTAAAATAATCGCTTAAATCAGCTTTTTTTACTAAGTCTTTGAATACAAATTCAGCCATGGGTAAACGGCAGATATTGCCGTGACAGACGAATTGTACATGAATCGGTTTTTGCAATGGTTTCATAGGCTTCCTTTGTTTTAAACAATTAGACGAACTGAAGAATCATGGTAAAGATGCTTAAAATAAATTGCTGTAACGGAATCAACACCCAAGTCAAGAAGGGGGTGTAAATGAGCAAGATTAACATTAAAAAGCCGTAGCGCGCCCATTGCCAATATTTCATCTGCCAATATGGGGAAAGCATATTGGAAACGATATGAGCTCCGTCAAGGGGGGGAATCGGAATCAAGTTGAATAAGGCAAAGTTAATATTGATGATAACCATGAGCGAAATTACGGTATAGAGACCGGATGATACGTCGATGCCATGGTTGTTGATGAAGAATAACACAAACGCGGAGATAAAGGCGATGATAAGATTGGCGGCAGGGCCGGCTAAGGATACTAAAGTATCATCTCTTTTTTTATTTTTGAAGTTGGCCGGGTTAATCATAACCGGTTTGGCCCAACCGAAATGTAATAGGAACAGCATCAACATGCCGAGAAGATCAATATGGGCGAATGGGTTCATGGTGAGTCGGCCCGTGCGGCGGGGCGTATCGTCACCTAATATATCAGCCACTTTGGCATGGGCATACTCGTGCATGGCCATGGCGATAATAATAGCCGGTAAAGCGGCTATCATACTTAAAAGACTAAAGTTAAACATAGACAGCTCCTTTATATGATGTAATGTAATTAATAGTATACCGTAAAATATCGATATAGGCAAAGAATTCGCATATTAAATCATAAATATATATCAATAAATTATAAAGTTAATGGCGGGAATCAAAATTAGCAAAAAGCGCATTATTGGTATGAGCGACGCATTGTCAGTGCGGATGCGCACCAATGGTATGAGTGGGTTGCTTGCACTAAGGAGGCTTGATTTTTATAATGGAGTCATAGTGTTAGTTAGTATTTAGGGGAGACGAATACTATGGCAAAAGTTGTAATTCCAATGAAACTATTAAATCGTTTATATACGGAAGAAAGATTGTCTACGTGGGACATTGCTAAACGGTTGGGCTGCAGTCAAGATACGGTAGTGCGCCGCTTGCACGCGTATCAGATTCCGGTGCGAACCAGACGTAAAAACTTACCGGAGGAGGAGTTGGCTCGCTTGTATGTGGAAGCGGGGCTGGGTGTTAAGCAATTAGCCGTTCGTTATCAATGTTCTCATACGACTGTAGCGGCACGTTTGCATGAAATGGGGCTATTATTAAAGAAAAAGGCCGATTTTAAGGAGCCGGCGCAAATAGTACAGTGTAAAATTGTGAATTTATATAACAGCGGTCAAAGTGCGGGTTGGGTAGCCCAGCATTTGAAAATGTCTCGCTGGACTGTGTTAAAAACATTACGAAATCATGGCATTGCGATTCGTCACAGCAATAAACGTGTGTATTTGAATGTTAAAGAATTGGTCTATTTATATAAACATCGCCATATGTCAACAACAGAATTGGCGGCATTGTATGACGTTAAGCCGGCTACCGTGGCGGAACGATTAAAAGAGGAAGGGATTCGCTTGCGCGGGAATCATTTAAATCTCGATATGTTTGATGTTTGCCGGCGTTATCAGGAGGGGGCGAGCCCTATGCAGATAGCGGAGCAATTGGGCTGTTCCTATTCGGCGGTGCGCCGGAGATTGGACTCGTGGCAGGGCTATAAAAAACGCGCTCAGGGATAAAATATTTTCAAGAATAAGGCACCTTCATAATAGGGGAAAGTGTTGCATTACAAGGGCTGAATTCGTTATACTAAGGTGTATGAAAGAAACGTTTTTTTACAATTAAACTTAGTAGAATGGAGTTAGTCATGGAGATTGTTCTTGCATTATTGCCTTATTTGACCGCAGGTTTTTGTGCGGCTATTGTTTCACGCTTTACCGGTGTAGCTTTATCTTTTGTTATCGTACCGACATTATTAATTTGGGGTGCTACACCACAGGAATTGGTAGCGTTCATGCTTACCTTTGCAGTGTATAACGGCTTTACTTCAGAAACACAGGATTTTCGCTTGAATGTGAAAAGTTTAGTCTTGTTTAAAGGCTGGCGCCTTGCTATTCCGCTTGTTGTTTCTGTTATCTTGGCATTTATTATTCCGCCGGCCGCTATTGCCTTCTTTATTTTATGCTTTATCGCCGAATTGGCTATGAGCATGTATAATCGTTTGCCGGCTGATCAAAAACCGGCTATGAACGGTGTAATCATGAGCGTAATAACCGCTGCTGCATGGTGTTTGGTTGGTTTGTTTGCAGTTCGTTTATTGCCGGCTGATTTTTACTTTATTTTGGTAGGCTTGGGAATGTTGGGCTTAACTTGGTTTACTTGGTATGCAAGTAAAAATCGTGATGCCTTCCGCGGTACATGGAACATAATTTGGAACTTCCTGTTATTATTCTTAGGTTTGTTTGGTTTGGATATTTCCTTGTATGCCAAAGCATTACGTCGTTCCTTCACCAGCAAACAGGATGTTATGATTCCGGTTATTTACTTTGTAGCTGCTTTCGTAGGCGTGTTGGCTATCTTCGCGTCTGATTTCCTCTTCTCTATGGAAGCCTTGGTAGCTGCTGTAGGGGCGGCCATCGGCATGCGTTTGTTCGGCATGTATGAATTCAGCACTCGCGGTTCATTCTCTTATGCGGCCATTGCCGTTACGATTTTGGCGGTAGTAAGCTTGTATTTGGTAAGTCCGGTTCCACACGGTTTGGTGAACATGGAAGAATTATTTAATGTTTATACCAATCAATAATTTAATATAAAACGTTGATTTCGCTTAGTAGAGTCTTTAAAAAGCGGATGGCTGATTAAGCTATTCGTTAATAAAAGATTACCTATGAAATTAAAAGGCGGTTATGCAAAATAAAAATTGCATAACCGCCTTTTTGATTCTTTTTTACCGCATATTAGCTGTTTAAGCGTAAGATAACAGTTAATTATTTGAAAAATTTACCGGCAATTGCATTTAAACCGGCTTTTACCGCTTCATTAGTACTGAGTTCACCGTAGGCATCTTTCAGACTTGCGAAAAGAGTTTGTAATTGATCGGAATCAAGGTTTTTAATATCATCAACGCTGTTGATGTTCATACCGTCAATATTATTTACTACATTTTTAAACTTTTCTTCGTCGAGCTTAAAATAAGAGCTGATCATTTGAATTAAATTTTCGTTCATCATGCTAATACCTCCTTATGTGTTGATTATAACATAGAGACAGGGAGGTACGCAGTAATTAAATTTAAAAATATCAATTTAAATTTAGTAGACCCTATTTAGTAAATCCAATTAGATTACTTAGCTGACTTATTTATCTAACTGCCATAAGTTTAAATCCGCATCCTTATCGTAGCCGCGGTGAATATCTTCAGGGAGTAGTGTAAGAATCATTTCAGCCGTTACACTGATGACGGCACTTGTTAAATGGCCGCCGTGAGAATGACCTTCCTGATCGGCGATAGTGATATGAAGATGTGCATAGTAATCGTCGTTAAGTTGATCGATAGTGCCGGTAATAGACGTGATTTCGAAGTCGCCGGTTAAGCGATGATGGTAATATTTCTTTTCGTCCGCATGGTAAGTTTCAAGTACGATATCATTGGTGGCACCCAGGCCTTGAATCATAGCTGAAGTTACACCTTCCTTGCGCGCGATTTTTTCGATTGAGCTGACTAATTCTTCCCCCGGATTAAGGCGAAAGGCGATGTGAGTGTTGCAAAGACGTTTGTATTGCATGATTAGGCCTCCTTTATGAACTAAATCTAAAAATTAATGTAATTTTGAAGTATCAAATTGTATTCTAATGAAAGATGGTTTATAATCAAATTAGTAATGCTTGTTATGTGTAAAAAGAAACATGAATTTAAATTATTCTTCGAGTAAGAGTAGTATTGAAGCTGAGAATGTATGATTGAATCAAAATGGGGAATAAAAAAACTCGACTCCGAGGAGTCGAGTAAGTTTAGAAAAAATGGCTCACACCGAGCCGCCCGAAGGCAATGTAGATAAATCTTTATTTGAACTCGTAATGTAATTTCTGTGTGATTAAAACATTGATTACACTTTTATATTAATCGTAATTTTAAAATTTGTCAATTACAAAAAAATTAAAAGAAAAATTTTCAAATATTAATTATAAGTCTTAATTTTATGGAGGGCATTATGGGGGCTAAAAATTCAGAAACAAATGGGAGCAAAAATGTTGGTAATTTTTTTGTAGGTTTAGATATTGGGACTAATTCTGTTGGCTGGGCAGTTACAAATGACCAATATGAAGTCTTACGTTCTAAAAATCATCGAATGTGGGGGAGTCGTTTATTTGAGGAAGGAAATACCGCAGCAGAACGCCGTGGGCATAGAGGCAGTCGTCGTCGATTGAATCGACGTAATGATCGGTTGATGATTTTAGAGGATTTATTTGCTGAAGAAATTTCAAAAGTGGATAAAGCTTTTTATCAACGTTTACATGAAAGTCAATATAGGCAAGAACATAAAAATACTTCAGGACAGTTTTTCTTATTTAATGATAAATGCTTTACAGATAAAGATTATCATATAGATTATCCAACAGTATATCATTTACGAGCTGCATTAATGAAAGATCCGGCTAAGGATATTCGACTATTATTTTTAGCTTTGCATCATATTATTAAATATCGCGGAAACTTTTTACATGAAGGCGAGTCTTTAAAAACTACCGGTGGAGTTACAGAGGTATTACAACAAGTATTAGCTTGTAACGAATTTAGTGGGGTACGTGAACATATTGATAATAATATGTTGGTAACATTGTTATCTGAGAAAGGTGTTACACGTAGTGATATCGCTAAGAAAATCAGTGAACTTGTAACGGAGCAACAGTATAAGAAACAAGCTAAAGCATTTGCAAGTTTAGTCTTAGGATTAAAGGCCAACTTGGATGAGTTATTTAATGAACCTGAATACAAAGAATTGGATGCAGAGATTAGGTCTGTCGAATTTTCGGGGACCGAGTATTGGGAAGAACGAGATAAGTATGAGCCTTATTTAGGGGAAAGCTTGTTTGCGTTGGATGGTTGTAAAACATTATATGATTCCTTGTTATTGTCAAATATTAAACCGGATGGAAAATATTTATCAGCGGCAAAAGTTGAAACATTTGAAGCACATCATGACCAATTAGAAATGCTAAAAGATGTTTTAAAGAAAAAGAAGTCTTTGTACAACCTTGTATTACGAGATGATGTTAAAGATTTGAAAAATTATATTACCTATATAGGTAAGAGTAAAATTAATAAACGTTGTTCTCGAGAAGATTTTTATAAATTTTTAAAACAAACGATTAAAGATGTTCCGGACAGTGAGGATAAATCTGAAATAATAAAATTAATGGATTTAGATCTCTTTTTACCGTTGTTACGAGTTCGTGAAAATGGTGTCATTCCTTATCAAATTCATAAAGAAGAGTTAGAAAAAATATTGGCTGTATCAGGAAAGAAATATTCGTTTTTAAATCAACGCGATGCTTTAGGATTTACGGTAAAAGAAAAGGTTTTAAAATTATTAACATTTCGTATTCCTTATTATGTAGGCCCACTAAATCCTGCACATAAAGAAAATGGATTTGCGTGGGTTGTTCGTAAAGCACAGGGCAAAGTATATCCTTGGAATTTTGAAGATAAAGTAGATATTAGTGCCTCTGCCACCGCTTTTATTGAGAATTTAACCAATAAATGTACTTATTTAATCGGTGAAGATGTTTTACCTAAATATTCTTTAGCTTATTCTAAATTTTCTTTGCTGAATGAGCTTAATAATTTGCGCTATGATGGGAAACCTTTGTCTTATGAAACAAAACAAGACTTTATAAAAGATTGTTTTGAAAAAGAACATAGAAAAATGACTGAAAAGCGTATTAAGGAATTCTTGAAGCACTTGGGTGGAACAGACGGAAAAGGTGCCCTTACAGGCTTGGATGTAGACATTAAGAGTGATTTAAAATCGTATCGCGATATGGTTCGCATATTAGGTGATGGTTTTGATGAAACAGTAGCGGAACGGATTATTCGGTATGTAACTTTATTTGGTGAAGCTAAAAAAGTATTATTAAGTACCTTGGAAACAGAATTTGGTGATGATTTAAGTGATACTCAGAAAAAGCAGATTTTGAAACTTCAATATCGTGATTGGGGGCGTTTATCAGCCACGTTTTTAAAAGGCATTAAAGGCATAGCAGGTGATAATCCTGAGTGCAGTATTTTGGAATGCATGGAACAACAACCATTGAATTTGATGGAAGTTTTAAGTTCGCATAATACATATTTAGCTGCGATAGAAGAGTTTAACAAAGAACGTACGGAGCCAACAGATGTTGTAGACTATAAACTAGTTGATGATTTATACATTTCACCGGCAGTAAAGCGTTCTGTTTGGCAGACATTACGCATTTTAGATGAAATTACAAAATTACGCGATAGTGTACCAAAAAAAGTTTTTGTGGAAGTTGCAAGAACTAATAAGGCAGAAAAGAAAAAAACTACATCAAGAAAAGATCGTTTGTTGCAATTGTATAATTCTATTAAAGATGATGGGCGCAATTGGAGCCAAGAAATTAAAGCACAAGATGCAGGAAAGTTTAATTCAAAAAAATTATTTTTATACTATACACAACAAGGTCGATGCATGTACTCAGGTCAATCAATTGAATTAAATGACTTATTTTCTACTAAATATGATATTGATCATATTTATCCGCGAAGCGTAACAAAAGACAATAGTTGGGATAATTTAGTATTAGTTAAAGCAGAACTTAATCGTGAGAAGAAAGATATTTATCCGATAGAAATAGATACTCAGGATAAACAAAGAGCCTTTTGGAAACAGTTATTGGACCAAGGTTTTATCAGTGAAAGAAAATATGAAAGATTGGTTCGTACAACTCCGTTGACAGCTGATGAGTTAGCTGATTTTGTAAATCGACAATTGGTAGAAACTAATCAATCGGTTAAAGCTGTTACTAACTTGTTGAAGCGTTTATATCCGGATACAACTATTTGTTATGTTAAAGCAGAGAATGTATCTGAGTTCCGACAAGATAGAAAGTTTGTAAAATTGCGTAACTTAAATGAACATCATCATGCAAAAGATGCTTACCTAAATATAGTAGTAGGTAATGTATATCATGAAAAATTTACAAACAATCCTCGTAACTTTATAAAAAATGCCAGATCTGATAAAAAACGCCCATATAGCTTGAATCATATGTTTGAAAAATTGTTACAAGTAGGTAGCAAAGCTATTTGGAATCCAGATACAGATAATCGTACTGTTGAGAGAATGATGCACAATAATGATGTACAAGTGACAAGAATGTTAGTTGAGCAAAAGGGTGCTTTATACGATGCAACCGTATGTAAAGCGACTGTGGCTAAGCCGGAAAGTTATGCACCGTTAAAATCATCTGACTCAGCGTTAAGTGATGTAAAAAAATATGGCGGTTTTACAAAGATAAAAAATGCATATTATAGTATTTTCCGCTTCTATAAGAAAAACTCAAAAGAGTTTGAAACTCATATTGTTCCAATTCCTGTGATGAGAGTTGCCGGATTAAACTCTGAGGCAGATTATGTTGAATATGCCGAAACAATAATGAATAAGGGAAAATTTGATCGGGCGTCTTTAGTTTATAAAAAACTGTGTATAAATGTATTAGTTCGGGTAAATGGTCAGTTATATTATTTGGGTGGACGGACAGATAATAATATATGTATTGATTCGGCTCTATCTTTAGTTCTAGATTTTGAGACAGTAAAGAAGATAAAGAATATTGATAAATATATTACTCGAGTAGCGGACAATGGGAATTATGAGCCAAATTCAGAATCTGTTAATAGCAATTTAAATATGGAGGTTTATAAGGCGTTGATAGAAAAAATGAAGCAACCTATATTTAGCAGCCTTAAAACCAACAGAAGTGCTGATTTAGAAAAAGAGGAAACTATTACGGCATTTAAAAAACTATCGCTTTTAGATCAATGCAAAATGTTGCTGGAAGCGTTAAATCTACTAACACATAAAAAGACTACTTACGGACTTAGGCCTATAGGCGTGGTGGCCTCTAGAAGTAAAATGAGTATGAATATAACCGGTTTAAGTGAATTTACAATTATAACGCAATCCGTAACAGGTCTACAGGAAAAAGAAATACGAATTATTTAGCGATTATTGAGCAAGTAAGGAGCAAAATATATGGGGTGGCGAATTGTTGTAGTAGATAGTCGTGCAAAATTAGATTTTAAGATGAACTATATGGTAATTCGTAAAGACGTAGGGTGCGAGCGTGTGTATGTAAGCGAAATGCAAGTCTTGATAGTAGCGTCAACGGCGGTCAGTTTGACCGCCGCTCTGCTCAACCAATTGATTAAGGCTAAAGTAAAAGTTGTATTTTGTGATGAGAAATTTAATCCGACCAGTGAATTGGTAGCATTATATGGTAGCCATAATACAAGTAAATGTTGCCGTGATCAAATTGCATGGGATGAAAAAACAAAGCAGGCAGTTTGGACTGTACTGGTACGTGAAAAAATAAATAATCAGGCTAAGTTGCTAAGGACTTTAGATAAAGAAGAGTATAGTCTGCTAGAATCTTATGTGTCAGATATGATGTTTAATGATGAATCGCACCGTGAAGGTCACGCGGCAAAAGTATATTTTAATACTTTATTTGGCAAGCTTTTTACGCGTGATGATGATTGCAACATCAATGCTGCTTTAGATTACGGATATACAATTTTGCTATCTGCCATTAATCGAGAAATTGTAGCTATGGGATATTTGACTCAATTTGGCATAAATCATTGTAATCAATATAATCCATTTAATTTAAGTTGCGATATTATTGAACCGCTTAGGGGACTTGTTGATAAATATGTTGTAGGTTTAAAACATAATAATTTTACTCGTAAGGAACGATTAGAACTAATAGATCTATTGAACAAGCAGGTTAAAATCGATGGAACTAGACAATATTTGAGTGCTGCAATAAAAATATATTGTAAGAGTATTTTTGATGCATTGAATGAAAATGATGTTGGTTTAATAAGGTTAGTTGAGTATGAGCTATAGATATATGAGAGTACTAATTATGTTTGATTTGCCGGTGGCAACGTCAGCAGATAGAAAAGCGTATAGGACATTTCGGAAGTTTTTGCTCTCTACCGGCTTCTATATGATGCAGGAGTCGATTTATGCAAAATTAGTTTTAAATCAAACTGAAGCCAATAAAGTAATGACTTATGTTCGTTGGCAAAAACCGCCGGAAGGCTTAGTGCAAATGCTTGTTATAACAGAGAAGCAGTTTTCTAAAATGGAAACAATTGTTGGTGAAGTGACTACGGAAGTTGTAAATTCAACGGATAGGTTATTAATATTATGAAGTTAACTTATTTATCTTTAGACTTATCACTGGAATTTTCTCCTGATTATATTACTACTTTGGCAGTGGAAGAACGTAAATTATTTCGCACTCTAGCTTGTGAATTTATTAAGGCAACAAAAGGGGAAGATACGCAGTGGACTTTATCGGAATCTAATAAATTATTGGATATGAAAAAAGATTGTTATATTATTAGTGATTTCTTTGATTTAGATGTAAATAATAAGACGTTGTTGACTAAACTAAATCAACGGTTAACTTCTATTGCGACGGAAGATGTAGGCCTTTTGTTTGAAATAAATCAAAAGATACAAGAACTGTTTATGTCTTTAGAAGGCAGTTTGAGCTTAGATGTGAATTATAACAATCTTATAACTGCACAGGATATTGTTAAATTGGGAAGCTTTATGATTTGTGATGACGAATTTGACGATATTGGTAAAGTCATTAGTTTTATTGAAGTAGTCGTGGATTTGATCCGGCCAAAGTTATTGGTCATGCTCAATTTGCGCAAATTTATGACAAATAGTGAATTAGAACTATTTTTTGAGACAATTTTATGTAAAAAAATTCCTGTTTTTTGTATAGAAGGTAGTGACGCGGAAGATATTTCAGTTGTTCAAGAATTAGAAGTATTATATACTTTAGATAAAGATTTATGCGTGTTTTAATTGACTAGCCAGAATTACACCTGCCTCGTAAGCTGAAAATTCTCTCAAATCTTTAAATTCAGTGTTTTGGGTAAAAATGCAATTTGGGGTTTGAGAGTAGTGTAATTTCTGAGTGATTAAAACTTTACCACCTTCGCCGGCGCCTTTTAAGGCGTTTGAGAGTAGTGTAATTTCTGAGTGATTAAAACAGGGGTGTAACTCTTGTTATTTTGGAGGACGTTTGAGAGTAGTGTAATTTCTGAGTGATTAAAACTTTGATTAGCCTTTAACAATCAAAGGTGGAGTTTGAGAGTAGTGTAATTTCTGAGTGATTAAAACTACAAAGACGGTAGTTACGCCACTCAATCCGTTTGAGAGTAGTGTAATTTCTGAGTGATTAAAACTGTCAGTAATGATCAAGAACGTTGGGAGCGGTTTGAGAGTAGTGTAATTTCTGAGTGATTAAAACTAGACAAAGATTTACGATCATCTTCAGTGCGTTTGAGAGTAGTGTAATTTCTGAGTGATTAAAACAGGCTTTCCGCCTTGCTTTCTATCAAGTTGGTTTGAGAGTAGTGTAATTTCTGAGTGATTAAAACTGTAAGTAGTGTTTCAAATCGCTATATCTCGTTTGAGAGTAGTGTAATTTTTGTGTGATTAAAACGCAAACTTAAAAACACTGAAACATTCCATCATTTGAGAGTAGTGTGAAACTAGAGTGGTCTAATTACTTTACTTTGATAAGCTAAGAATATTCTGTTCGTACTTTTCCACCTACAACATCTCTATTTCTAATATATCTTACAAAAAATGTAAAAAAATTCATTTTACCTCTGTCAAGCACAGATGAAATTGTCACTCAAAACTCAAAAATATAAGCGTAATTTTACGCTGTTAAATTTCATTTTTGTAAGCATGTTGTGTGTAGCAGACGTCAGCAAAGTTGTACACAAATTTTGCCCGGTAGTCCTCAAAGTCATCAAATTTATTAGACTTCCAAGGATGACGCATAGAAGAAATATAAACCTTCCTTGGTTTGTGAACCGGGTTAGCATGTGTAGGCTGATCAAATTCTAGGGAATATGCTTTTCTAGCCGGCACAGGCTGTAGTTTAAACAAGGATTCCTTGCAAGAGGCGAATAGCGTTCCATCTAAAGCCTTAATAACAAGGACTTTGTTACCTTTCTTTAAATATGCCTGCGTACCATCCGGTTTAATAAATTGGTAATATTGGTTATGGTATGAAATGCAATGCCCTTTATCCACAATTCTAGAGCTTAATACTGCTAATGTAAGGTTAATATCTTCCTCAGAGAGTTGCCTTTCGAAAACAGACATGGTATTGTTGAGGTAAGGTAGTTTCTTTTGGTTTAGCTGCGCTAAATACGTTGTGGTGACATATTCATTGGCAGCCTCAATAGAATCTATCCCTAATCGTCTAAACTTAACAGGAAGACGAGATTGAAGTGTTTGGAAGAGTCGTTCAATCTTTCCTTGCGCTTCAGCAGAAAAGCCAGGGTGCAAGTGTATGCCAAGTTGTTGACAGGCGTATGCATATTGCGTCGGTGTATCGCTTTCAGGAGCGCGTACACCGGCTTTTTTGTATTCAAAAACAGTGCGCCCATCCGTTTGAATATTAGCCGGAATACCGTAATTTCTTAACATTTGGGCCGTTAGTTCATAATACCCTTTTAGCGTCTCTTGTTCAGCAAAATACAGGCCTGTAACTATGCCCGTACTGTCATCGATGGCTGCGTGTAGTGATGTTTTTGTAGTACCGAACCAAAGATGCGGTGATGCGTCTATATAGATTTTTTTCCCGGCGTATCGCGAGGCGGATCGTCTAGGATGTGGTCGTTTACTCTCAACAGCCTCTTCTAGCCTAATTAATGGTTCCGACGCATTAGCAGGCTTGTTGGACAAGGCATCCTTTTTTCTGAGAGCACGTCTAGTTGCAGCATGAGCCTTAGGAGAGAGTATGTCATACTCTTTGAATATATTGCGTAATGTGGATATAGATGGTGTAGGGACTTCCGGATGGTAGTGTGTTAATAATTCGTGGAAATGGACAAAATTGGCATCGTAGTACAAAGTGTTGTAAATATCAACAATTTGCCGTCTAATAGCGCGTGAAACCGTAGTACTTGGTTTATGTTGATGGTTGCCATGTCTGAAATAAGCCTTACCATGCTCTTTGTATCCTTTGATGTGACGGTAGATTGTTCTCATACTACATCCCAGTCTTAGAGCAGCCCGTTTCTTATTACCGGCGTGGTCTACTAGATTCTTAATTACTTCATATGTGTCTTGTTCGTTCAATGTTAAAATTACCTTTCTCATATTGTACCTCCAATATAGAGTATACAATATGTGTGACAAAATCATTTACGTTTATACTATGACAATATCATATGTGTTTTACAAAAATGTAAAAAAATTCATTTTACCTCTTGCACAGAAAATAAATTCGTGCTATTATATTTAAGTACCTGAAACAACGGTATTGCGGCCCCGTGGTGTAGCGGTTAACATGTCGCCCTGTCACGGCGAAGATCGTCAGTTCAAATCTGATCGGGGTCGCCATTTTTTTTGCCTCAAAAAATATTTGCCTCGGTAGCTCAGTCGGTAGAGCAAAGGACTGAAAATCCTTGTGTCGACAGTTCGATTCTGTCCTGAGGCACCATTTAATAACAATTCCATGCGGTTGTGGTGGAATGGCAGACACGCCATCTTGAGGGGGTGGTGAGCGTACGCTCGTATGGGTTCAAGTCCCATCAACCGCACCATATCAGTAAATAAGCGCCTTGCGAGATTTCGCAGGGCGCTCTTTTTATTTCCAAGTCTTTTATTTCCGATTCAATAACAATAGGCCGTAACGATAAGGGGCCTTCCCATCGTTACGGCCTGTTGCATACCTGATACCAACCGGGATGATTACATGGATTAGTTAGTTGTAGCCTCAGGTATTTTGCCAAGCTTAGATTATGACAACAACCTTGGCCTGCTTTAAGTATAGATTTTTCACACCCGCATGAAAAGATATAAGCAAAATCATGAGTAACTAATAAATTTAAGAGTAAAGAGCATCTGTAGAATCAGATGCTCTAATATTTATAGCTATATTAATTTACTTCTGAGTTTTATTCTTGTTTTGCTCCTCTTTTGACGAATCCGTATCAATAATTACATTCTTTTCCTGCCAACTTTGGAGGGCATCTTTAGTGTATGTATCCCGCAGCTCTTCGGCCTCTTCAGGGGTCATAATAATCTTTTTACGAGGGATAATGATATCGCGATTTGGCGGAACATCTTCGCTGTACGAATAGCCGTCATCCGGATCCCATTGATTGATGGTAGCACTGCCGTCCGGATGGCGAATTACCTGAGTTTGTAAATCGGCCATGGCTGTTGATGAACTTATTAATACTATGCCTGTAAGTGCGACTAATACCTTTTTCATAGCTATTACCTCCTCAGTAACAAGCAGAATATTGGAATTGGCGTTTTGCTTTACTTTGAAAAATAAATTAAATATTTAATTGAAAACTTAATTCTATTATACAGTGTTTATACAATAAAAACTGTGAAGAAATTAAATAATTATTTATTATCTTTACGCTTATTTAATTGTACGTATATGCAGGACTTAGAACCGGTTATTGTGTTATAATAAAGTAATATATTGAGACATAAAGTTTGAGAGCGTGCCAATCTGGTAGTGTCTAAAACCAATGACCCGAAAAAGATGCAGGGGTGCAGAATAGACAGTTTGGAGACCATTTTTTATTTTGTACAGCAAATTAAGGAGTAAACATCTTGGAATTACTATGGCTTATATTTGACTTGGTAGGCACAATTGCCTTTGCCGTTTCGGGAACGCTCGTAGGTATCGGGCGGCGGATGGATATTTTCGGCATGCTGGTTTTAGCTTTGGCGACGGCTATCGGCGGCGGTATTATGCGTGATTTGATTGTCGGTAATATTCCGCCTAATTCGCTCAGAACCGGCGTTTATGTGACAATCGTTATTGCCGTAACGTTCATTATTTTCCTCGTTTATCGCTTGCGACGCAACCACTATATCGGGACGCGTTGGGTTCGTCAGATGTATTTGGCGGCAGATACCTTGGGGCTCGCTTCATTTACGGTTACCGGTGCCGGTATCGGCATGTACAATTATCCCGATATGCCGGTGTTGAGTGTTATTTTGGGCCTTTTGACAGCTGTTGGCGGTGGTGTCATTCGTGACGTGTTGGCACAGCGCGTACCGTCGGTTTTGCGTGAAGAAGTGTATGCTTTGCCGGCCATTATCGGCGGCATCGTGTATTGCATGTTTTATTATGCCGGTCAGTGGCAGATGGCATCGTACAGCTCGTTTTTAATCGTTGTCATCATTCGAACTTTGGCCATTCGTTATAACTGGAGTCTGCCACGCATTAAATAATTGCGGGGGACAGCAAGTACCGGCGAATATATATTAGGGTGGTCTTAAAAGTTTTACGCTACATATTAGTTAAGTTCGATATGTTTAATTACAACAAAATATGATATAATACTAGAGATTACAAGAGTTTCGATGAAAATCGATATTTGCTATATTTTTGCAAGTAAATTGCACTATAAAATACGAAGTAAGCAGTAGAAGAAGGAGTTGAGTGTATTGAAAAAACGATTTTCCTGGCTGGCAGGGGCTTTAGCGGCTGCTGTTTTATGGGGAACATCGCAGGTAGACGCGGCTACTATTTTATTTGTACCGCAAGACAATCGTCCGGTTAGTTTATCTTACACAGTAGATACGGCCGAAGGAGCCGGTTATACGGTGATTACACCGCCGGATTATTTAATTTCCGGTAAAAACTATCATGGTGAAGCGGATAAAATTTGGCAGTGGGTTGATGAAAATGCCTCCCGTGCCGATGTAATGGTAATTAGTACAGACACTTTGATTTATGGTGGTTTGGTAGATTCTCGTAAACATAATTTATCCTTAAACACCTTGTTGAATCGTACAAAACAAATCGGGGCTTTGCATGATAAATATCCGAATGTGCCGATTTATGCGTTCGGTACCGTTATGCGTTCGCCGCGAGCCAGCGGCGGTGGGGTAGAGCCGTCTTATTATGACCAATACGGACCGACTATTTTCCAGATTGCCGCGTTACAGGATAAAATGGATGCCGGTGATTTGAATCAGGATGAACAGGCTTCGTTGGTACAATTGCAAGCTTCCGTGCCGATTGAGTATTTGCAGGATTGGTTCAATCGTCGTCAAAAGAATATGACCGTAAATCGTGCACTCATTGATGAAACACGGAATGGCGTTTTTAAATATTTCGCCTTAGGCCATGACGATACCAGTACTTTGTCACAGTCCGCTTTGGAAAGTCGTTACTTGAAGTTATACAGTAAAGGTTTAAAAAATGACCGTTACGGCAGCTTCCCGGGTGCCGATCAGTTGGGCTTGTTGTTAATTGCGCGAGCTCATGTAGACCGCAATCATTTAAAACCGTCCTTTGAAGTAATCTATCCGTTAGGCGGAGGCGGTGAAACAGTGCCTCACTATGAAGATCAGAGTGTGGCTAAAACAATTGCGGAACACGTAGAGGCTGTAGGCGGTACGTTAGCCACCAACGGTAAACCGGATATTTTATTGGCCGTGAATACACCGCTCGGTAAGGTAACCGGCGAATCGGAAGCTTTTGAAAATTTCCCGATGATTTCCAACAGTACCAATGCTTTTTTAGACAAGATTCAAACGGCGATTGAGCAGAATGTACCGGTAAGTATTGCCGATATTTCTTACTCTAACGGCGCTGATAATACATTTGTATATGGTTTATACAAACGTGATTTGCTCTATAAAGTTGATGCGTATAACGGTTGGAATACCGCAAGTAATACGGTGGGCTATGCTATTGCTCAGGGCATTTTGGGCAAAGCTATGCCGACCCAGGCTCATCGCGATATGTTGACGCAACAGTATTTGGACAACTGGGCATACCAAGCCAATATCCGTAAAGATATTTACCGCATGCAGGATTCGATTCGTACCGATAATGTACGCTATACCGGAACATTGAATGACAAGTTGGAAAGCTACATGGGCGAACGAGTTCAAGATTTTGCTGAAAAATATTTAAAAATCGATCCGTGTACCGTGTCGGCCCGTTTCCCTTGGGGACGTTTATTCGAAACCGATATTACGGTATATGATCAACCGGTAGCTCCGTTGCAGAAAGAATTGCGTTTGCAGCGTGAAGCGGAAGCAAGAGCAAAAGCTGAAGCGGAAGCCAAAGCCAAGGTAGAAGCTGAAGCGAAAGCTAAGGCGGCTGCAGCTGCCGCGGCTAACGGCGGTGCGTCTACAACAATTCCGGTAACGCAGGAATAAATAGCAGGCGAATTAATCGCAGCAAAACTCAAATTGCGAAAGTTTAATTGTAATAAGCAATTTGCAGCATGAATTAATAGACAGATATATACGGGACGGAGGGCTTAGTCCTTCGTCCCGTTTGTGTTAGAGAGGAGACACTGTTTTGAAACAGGCCTTTTTACCTGAAATCACGTATATGCGCGGACTTTGTATGCTCGGCGTTATCGGCATCCATGTAGGTTCATTTGCCCTCACTAATCCGCAAGCCAATGTGCAGTTAATCGGATTGTTGGAAATTTTATCCCGGTTTACCGTGCCGGCATTTTTCTTTTTGTCAGCCTTCGGATTGTTTTATCACACTTCGAGCTTTGATACATTCTCGTATAAGGACTTTTTATGGCGTCGTTCGCGTGTCGTTTTGTTCCCTTATACTGCCTGGTCTCTTTTATATATTGCATATGCAGGGGCAACGGCTGGCAATTTCGCCGGCTTAACACCACGTTACTTATTACCGGCCTTGTTTTTCGGTAACGGATATTACCATTTATATTTTATGGTAATATTGCTGTGGTTTTACTTGCTAATGCCTTTGTGGCGAGTTATGGTGCGTGGTATTTTGAAAAAGCCGATCCTTTGGTTATCGCTTATCTTTGTGGTGCAAGTGGCGTTTAATTTCTGGTCGTCTTATTATAGCGGTCAGATAACGTTTCAAAATCACTGGCTGCAATATGCCTATTCCATGAAGCTTAATTATTGGGTTGCTCATTATATTTGGATTTTCCTTTTGGGGGCCGTAGTGGCGGAACGCTATGAAGAAACCCGTGAATTATTGTGGCGTTATCGCGGCCTTTTAACCATCGTCTTTGCCGTTTCGGTGGCTTTGATGATGGGCAGTTATTTCTACGTGCTCAATGAACGTCATTATACTTTGTTGGAAGCGATTTATACGATTCATCAGCTGAGTCCGATGGGCATGTTATACACGGGCGCAGCCACGCTGTTCTTCTTGTTTTTCTTCATTGCTACGCCTATGAGCAGTGTGAGTCGCGGCATTTGGGAACAAATCGGTGATACATCATACGGTATTTATTTGATTCATCCGTTCATGCTGATTATTTTGACGGCCGGCATGTATGTGGCGCAATTGCAATACACGGCTTTGGTAGTTATCGGGCTGTATGTCTGCACGGTTTGTATGTCGTATTTAGGCACGTTGGCTTTGAAAAAATTACCGCAACCGGTGCGAAGAATTTTATTGGGCCGTTAAAAGTTATCGTTTCGTTAAATTTTACCGGACTGTCGATTTTATTGAGACGTTAAATTTACATGTTTTAGTGAAAAAACTTTTTGTTCATAAAAAATTATCTTCACTGTGGGCAAGTATCCGTTGACTGTGCTATAATCGTTACATAAGCAATATTTGATTTTTGTTGGATGTCCCCGAAGTGTTAAATTTCGGGTTACCACATATGATATGCGAGGTGTTCTTATGAAAGAGTTAACCTATTTTAACGGTGAATTTGTAGAACCGGGTTCCAAATGTGTGAGTCTGGATGATCGCGGTTATTGTTTTGGTGATGGTGTGTATGAAGTAACACGCGTGTTTGACGGTCGTTGCTTTGCTTTTTCCTATCATCAGGACAGATTGTATCGTTCCATGCGTTTTATGGATATTCCGGTAAAAATGCGTCCGGAAGATTTGCAGGAATTGCATGAAATCATGATTGAACAGAGCGGTATTACGGACGGTTATATTTATTTGCAAATTACTCGCGGCGTAGAACCTCGTCATCATGCGTATGATCGTTCCAAATTGGAACCGACCATGTACATGTATATTCGCCCGATTAAAGAAGATTTAAGTAAATTGGGCGAAGGCGTTAAAGCAATCAGTTTGCCGGACGAACGTTGGCTTAATGTAGATATTAAAACATTGAACCTCATTCCGAATATTTTGGCACAGACTAAAGCGGAAAAGAAATTCGCGTATTCCGCTGTTTTATTCCGTGATGATATTTGTACGGAAGGGGCAACTTCCAATGTGTTTGCCGTTAAAGACGGTATTCTTTATACCCATCCGGCCAATAATTTAATTTTAAAAGGGATTACTCGTCAGCTCGTTGTTACGCGTGTAGCTCCGACCGCCGGTGTGTCCGTTATTGAAAAAGAATTTGATCGTGAATTTGTTGAAAATGCCGATGAATTGTTCTTTACCGATACTATCGGCGGCATTATTCCGATTACTACCTTTGATCGCAAACCGGTTGGCAACGGCCAGGTGGGCCCTGTAGCCACTAAACTTCGTGCCGGTTATGAAAAGTTATTGGCAGAAGGGTTGGCTTAATTAGTTTATGAATACCCGAATTATTACGGGGACCGGATTATTATTGGCGCTGGCTTTGTTAAGTCAAAGTCTGCGCCTTATTATTCCGTTACCGAATATGGTGAGTATGTTTTTAATAGGCTCTTTGGTGGGGCTTTGCATGTTGTTAGCCGCCATGCGTTACGGCGTGGTGAGTGGTCTCGTTATTGCCTGGGTAACGCCGATTATCGCATTTATGCAGTCCATGTTGCCGTTTGCTCCGTTTGTGCCCATTGTGGCGATAGGAAACTCGGTGTTCGTCGTTCTGGGCTTTTTATTGCGGAATCAGTCGCTTTGGTTACAGACGGCCGTGTGCAGTGTGGCTAAGTGCGTTGTCTTATATTGCAGTTTTGCTTTGTTGTTTATGAGTTTTGCTATACCGTATCCGATTGCTAAAGCCGTTTTATTTATGATGAGCTGGCCGCAGATAGTAACGGGTACATTAGCCGTTATAGGGGCACGGTTCCTCATGAGTCACGGCTCTATAGGGCCTTATAAATAACTATTGGTAATCTGTGATTAGCTTAATACGCATTCTTGCATGGTTATACAAGAATTCTATAGGTAGCTATACAAAAGCCTTATAAGTAGTCTGTGAGTATTCTATTGACAGTCATTAGCTACAGTGTTATGATTTTATCACGCAAAAAATACATAGGTTCATCAAGAGTTGACTGAGGGACTGGCCCTATGAAGTCGCGGCAACCATCCGGTAAGGAACGGTGCCAATTCCAACGAAGCTTGGCTTCGACAGATGAAGAAACAGTAACTCTTCATCTGTATGAAGAGTTTTTTTATTATGTTAATATATATTTCAAATAGAGCGTTAGAGAAAAGGAGAGCGATCACATGATTGAACTTACGCACATTAGCAAAGTTTATGACGGTCCGAATCGCGTAGAAGCGTTAAAAGACATTAGCCTTTCAGTTAAAGAAGGCGAAATCTTTGGGGTTATCGGTCAAAGTGGGGCCGGTAAATCGACCTTGATTCGTTGTATTAATATGCTGGAACGACCTACGTCCGGTTCCGTTGTTGTAGACGGCGTAGATCTTACTAAATTAAATGAAAAGGACTTACGGGAACAGCGGAAAAATATTGGCATGATTTTTCAGCACTTCAACTTATTATCTTCCCGTACGGTTTATGATAATGTAGCCTTCCCGTTGGAATTACAGGGGATGAGCAAAGCGGAAATCAAAGAACGCATTTTGCCGATCCTTGATATCGTAAAATTGGGCGATCGTTTGAATAACTATCCGTCCCAATTATCCGGCGGTCAGAAACAGCGTGTCGGTATTGCCCGTGCTTTGGCCAGCAATCCGAAAGTGCTTCTTTGCGACGAAGCTACGTCCGCTTTGGATCCGCAGACAACCAAATCCATTCTGGAATTGCTTAAAGATATTAATGAAAAACTGAAATTAACCATCGTGCTCATTACGCATGAAATGCAGGTTATCAAAGAAATCTGCGACCGTGTAGCCGTAATTGAAGGCGGGGTTATTTTGGAAGAAGGCCGTGTAGTCAATGTATTTACCGGTCCTAAAGAAAAAACTACGAAAGAATTCGTTAGTGCCATTATCAGCCACAAATTACCGGAAGAAGCTTGGCGTCATCTCAATGTACAGCCGGATTGGCAAGACGGTTTACATCCGATTATTCGCTTGAATTTTACCGGTGATGTAGTTGATGAGCCGGTTGTGGCGGGCGTGATTCGCCGCTTCGGACTCAACGTAAGTATTCTCTTCGGCGGTGTCGATTACATTCAAGACACGAGCTTCGGCCATTTGATTATAGTGCTGGATGGTGACAGAACCAATGAAGAGCAGGCTATTCAATACTTGAATGAATTGCCTATTGGAAGCGAGGTGATCGGCTATGTCGCAACAAATCATTAATTTGTTGATTCAAGGTTTAGGCGAAACCTTGCAAATGACGATAATTTCTACGGTAGTATCCATGATTGTGGGCATACCGTTGGGCGTTATTTTGGTAATTACCGGCAAAGGCCATATTTTAGAAAATAAAGCAGTAAATGCTACATTAGGTTCGGTTGTGAATGCACTCCGTTCCATTCCGTTTATCATTTTGATGGTAGCGATTATTCCGCTCACACGTATTATTGCCGGTTCTTCCATCGGGACTACGGCGGCTTGCGTACCGCTTACGATTGCGGCTATTCCGTTCCTCGCTCGTTTGGTGGAAACATCGATTCGCGAAATCAACAGCGGCGTTATTGAAGCGGCACAGGCGATGGGGGCTTCGCCAATGCAGATTATCCGCAAAGTATTGTTGCCGGAAGCGTTACCGACAATTATTGACAATATTACCGTTTTGGTTGTTAACTTAATCAGCTATTCCGCTATGGCCGGTGCTATTGGGGGCGGCGGTCTCGGGGATATCGCGATCCGTTACGGTTATCAGCGTTTCCAAGGCGATGTAATGTTGGCGACGATCATCATCTTGATCGTATTGGTTCAATTGATTCAGTCTTGCGGTGATTTCTTATCCTGTAAAGTGAATAAACGCTAATAATCCGGTTCGTTAATTGAGTTCGAATCGCTGCAGTTTGATTCGGTCGATTAATCGGCAGAAGTATTGGCACCTGATTTTTTTGAAAAGAGAGAATAAGAGAGAAAGAATGGGGGAAACACATGAAACGATTAGTATTTTTATTGGCAGCGATTGCTACGCTGGCGTTGATGTTAGTTGGTTGCGGCAGTGACAGTAAGGACAGTGCGGCAACCGACAATAAGGAAATTTCCGTAGGTGTAACGGCCGGGCCGCATGCACAGGTTATGGACTTTGTAGCCAAAGAAGCAGCGAAACAGGGCATTAAAGTGAAAGTTGTTGAATTTAACGATTATATTCAACCGGATGTGGCGTTGGCACAAAAAGAATTGACCGCCAACTCCTATCAGCATCAACCGTTCTTGGATAATATGGTCAGTGAACGCGGTTTAAAATTAGTTTCAATCGGAAAAACCATTCTTTTGCCGATGGGCCTCTATTCCAATCAGTATAAAGACCTTTCCAAAGTACCGAACGGTGCGAGTGTAGCGATTCCGAATGATCCGACCAACGGTGGCCGTGCTTTATTGTTATTACAGCAAGCAGGCCTGATTCAGTTGAAGGATGGCGGTTCGCCGAAATCAACGGTAGCGGATATTACGTCTAATCCTAAAAATTTACAAATTAAAGAGTTGGAAGCGGCCCAGATTGCCCGTTCCCTCAATGATGTAGATATTGCCTTGGTAAATACAAATTACGCACTCAATGCGGGTCTTAATCCGTTAAAAGATGCGGTCGTTGTTGAAAGTAAAGATTCGCCGTTTGCCAACGTTTTTGTTGTTCGTGAAGGCGATGAAAATAATGAAACAATCAAGAAATTGTTAGCCGTATATCAATCGGATGCAACGAAGAAATTCATAGATGATACCTTCAAGGGTTCTATTATTCCGGCATTCTAACCGGATGAAAAAGACTTTTTTACTTTTTAGTGCGAAAGTCTTTTTCTTTTGCCTGAATATGTAATATAATAAAATTATATATTTAAGCAAAGGGAGGATTCTTATGAGTGTCAATGAAAAACTGCGTAATCCTTTGAATAATCAATTGTTTGAGGCCATCTTGGCATTAAAAACAATCGATGAATGCTATGAGTTTTTTGAAGATATTTGCACCGTCAATGAATTAAAAGCGTTGGCACAACGCTTGCAAGTAGCTCGGATGCTCGAAGCCGGCGAAAGCTATGATAATATCGTGGAAACAACGGGGGCCAGCACGGCTACCATCAGTCGTGTAAAACGCTGTTTAGTATATGGAGCGGATGGTTACAAAACAATCTTGGCACGCTTGAAATGAGGCTTTTATGGATATAAGTATAATTAATCCGGCGTTAACGATGCCGTTGTTGTTATTTTTGGCAGGGGCGTTGGCCGGATTTGTAGACTCCATTGTAGGTGGCGGCGGTTTGATTTCCGTGCCGGCGATGCTACTTACCAATTTGCCGCCCAGTGTGGCCTTGGGGAGTAATAAATTATCCAGCGTATTCGGTGCTTTGACGGCGGCGATTACGTATGCTCGCTCCGGCATGGTGGAATGGTCCTTGGTTAAGCGTTTAATGCCCATTACGTTTATCGGCTCGCTGCTCGGGACCTGGCTGGTTATCAGTATTCCACCTTTATATTTAAAGCCAATCATTATTGTGCTCCTCATCAGTGTGTTGACCTTTGTTTTATTCAAAAAAGACTGGGGTGCGGTGACGACCTATGCGGGAGCCTCGAAGAAAAAGCTTGTTTTATTGGCTTTGGGCTCTTTGGTAATCGGCTTTTATGACGGATTTGTAGGACCGGGGACCGGCACATTTTTAATCTTTATGTTTATTTATGCCGGGTTTAACTTTTTGTATTCCTCGGGGAATGCGAAGTTTTTAAACTTTACCAGTAACCTCGCTTCTCTAATCCTGTTTTTGAGTTTGGGCCATGTGGATTATGTATTGGGCCTCTCGGCAGCGGCCGGACAAATTGTCGGGGCCACGTTGGGGGCTCGTTTGGCCATTAAAAAAGGCGTGGGTTTGGTGCGTTTTGTATTTATTGCCACCACGGTAAGTATGCTTTGTAAGTTAACGTATGACTATATCGTAGCGCAATGGTAGCGAAGGAAGGTGAGATACTATGCCGATTAACAATGAAAATCAGGTGGCTCTTATTAGTGGCGGTACGTCCGGCATCGGCTTCGCAACGGCGCAGTTATTGTTGAAAAAAGGTTGGAGCGTTGTAATTAACGGGCGCAATGAACGTGCCGGTCAGGAAGCGGTTGTTAAATTGCGTCGTATTTCCTCTAAAGTACGCTTTGTACAAGGCGACGTAAGTAAAGTTATGAATTGTCGCCGTATTGTTGATGAAACTTGTCGCTTGTTTGGTGATATCAGTGCTTTGGTGACGGCTGCCGGTTTTTATAAGGAAGAATTGATCGATGATGTGACCGAGCAGGATTTTGATGAAATGATCGGTACCAATGTAAAGGGAACCGTATTCTTATGCCAGGCTGCGGCACCTTGTCTCAGACGCACGAAGGGCAGTGTGGTAACCGTTTCCAGTGATGCGGGCATACAGGGAAATGTGGCCTGTTCGGTATACGGTGCTTCCAAAGGGGCTATTGTAAGCTTTACCAAATCATTGGCCCTTGAAATGGCGGTTCATAAAGTGCGTGTTAACTGTGTATGTCCCGGTGATGTGGATACTTCACTGGTAGCAAAACAGTTGGCCGACAGCAACCAAACATTTGAAGAAGCTATGGAAGAAATGGCTATGCATTATCCGTTGGGGCGCATTGCCAAACCGGAAGAAATCGGCGAAGTTATTGCTTTTTTACTCAGTGAAAAGGCCTCGTTTGTAACAGGCGCCGCATGGACAATCGACGGAGGCTTAACCAGCTGGTAAGATAATTGTATAATTTATATAGTTAAAAAGAGGAATTTTATTCCTTAATATAGAAATAGTCAGAATGAGGGTTTATAATTAAAGTGAACTCTATTAATATGTCATGTATTAGACTTTACAGGTGATAAAGGAGCGATATAGATGGAAGACGTAAAAGATTTGATGACTCATCCGGAAGGAACGTTAGCAGCCGTAGAAGCAGAATTAGCAGATCGCGATGCTGAAATTGAAAACATCTGCCGTTGGGCGGCCGCACGTGCCGGCGTACTCGTGATAGCACCAAAACTTAGTACAACCGCATTGATTGCCAATGATGCGTATATGGTAAGTCGTATTGCTGCCGTATATGGTCATACCGCAACAGCCGGTGCTATTATCGGTTTCCTCGGCGGTCTCGGCGGCAGTGTAGTAAGTGCATTGTTGACTTCTGTATTCCCTAATCCGAAAGTTAAAATTCCGTTGGCTATTTGCTTAACATACGCCGTAGGCAAATGTGCTAAGATTTGGGTAGAAAGCGGTATGCCTATGCCCGGCGATTTCTCTGAATACAGAGAACGTTTAATGGAAATTGTTGAACATAACAAAACAACGATTGCTGCATTGGTGGATTCACCGCTTAAAAACAAACCGCTGGGCGATGAAAATAAAGATTTCTTAGCCGAAGCCGGTGTGGGCAGTGATGAATTTTTAGGCCTTAACAGCTTTAATTTCGGTAGCTTGTTAAATGGCGATTTATTGGAAAGCTTCGGCTTCATTAAAAATGTAGTCCTTGGTGTTGCCAGTGCTGCCGTAGCCGGTATTGCCGGTAAAGCGCTTGCCAATTCCGATAACGAATATATTGCCAATGCTAAACATGCTTTATCCGGTATCGGTGCCTTATTGGCTACGGTAGGCTCCACGGCTCTTGATTTGGCAAGCGGTACGGCTACCTCCGCTATTAAATCTACCGGCGAAGCAAAATCTACGGTGCTCGGCAAAGTAAGCGATATTTTAACATCAGCCGGCAATACTAAAGATGATGTGGTAGAAAGCGTAAGTGATTTCGTTGCTTCCGCAGGCGATAAAAAAGACGAAGTTGTGGAAAAAGTAAGTGATGTTGTAAAAGGCATGAAAGACAATTTACAGAAATAATTAACCACGGCACTTAGTATAGGTATACGGGAATTATAGGAGTGAGCATCAAAATGAATCCGTTAAAATTATTGAAGTATGCGAAATTCTTTTCGTCATCTAAATTTTTAAGTTTTGCCAGTGGTGTCGGTAAAAATGTCGCCTTCTTACGTCGGGCGTTCATCTTGTTTTATTGTTTCCGTGACCCTGACACCCCTAAATACGTTAAAGCCGTCATTGCCGGCGCTTTAGGGTATTTAATCTTGCCTATCGATCTTGTTTCCGACCGCATTCCGTTTATCGGTTGGATTGATGATGCGGCAGTGATTGCGTTGGCTTTTAAAGTGGCTAATCGCTCGATTAAACCAATGCATCGCGAACAAGCTCAAAAAATGGTTCCGTTCGGATCTGAAGAATAAGCTGAATAAAAAGGCATCTTGTGAGGAGTTCTCGCAAGATGCCTTTTTTGTTTGTATTGATGTTTAATTAATTAGATCGCTATGCACTCTGTTAAAACAGAATTGGGGATTTATTAAAACGACCGTTTGCCCAATTTGGGATGGCTGCATGGTTTGAGTGTCAAGGTATCGATGAGATGAGCAGCTTCATCGAGGCTCACATCCTCATAATTGCCGTGACGTTCTAAAATACACATGGGTGAGTCAACACCGACTTCACCGGCCGGCAAATAAATATATTCTTCATTAGCTATATCGCCGAAGATATAGCCTGCTTGCAAATGTTCACGATGAATGCGACTCATAAAAAGAATCTCCTTATAAAATATGAAAACTAAAGTGCCTTAAGATAAATATTATTGCAGAGCTCAATTTGCAAAGCCCGATATGTCAAAGCCCAATATGTCAAAGTACAATATATCAAAGCACAATATGTCAAAGTACAATATATCAAAATTATAAAATCTGTTTTAATTTAAAATCCATATAGTCCGCAGATACAAGATGTAACTGTGTATTGTCAAAGGTTTTCGGAATGCGGTCAAAAGAATTTTTATCGTGTAAATGTCCGAAAATGCAATGATCAACTTTATATTTGGTTAACAGCTCGGTAAAACCGCTGGGTTCGTTTTTATCATTGAATGGGGGATAGTGCAAGAGCAGAATTCGAATCGCCTCTTGCTCCGATGATTCAGCGTTTTCGTTTTGGTGAAGGGCCTGTTCCATTTCTTGAAGGGCCGCTTCGGTGCGCAACAATTCGCGAGTATAAATGGATGTATCGTTTTCTTCGCCAAAGGACGTATCGTTGGGACAAAGATAACCGCGAGTGCCGCCGAAGGCAATGTTTCCGATGGCCAAGCCGTGACCTTGTAAAAAGGTTAATTCATGTTGCATGGCCGTATCCATTTTCTTGGCACTGCTCCACCAATAATCATGGTTGCCGCGGATTAAATAAATTTGGCCCGGCAGTCGGGCAATTGTTTTTAAATCAGACACTGCCTCCGCCAGGCGCAAAGCCCATGAAGTATCGCCCACTACAAAGACTATATCATCATCGCTTACTTGTTCTTGCCAAGATGCTATGAGGCGTTCGCGATGATTTTGCCAATGAGGACCGAATACATCCATTGGCTTGGTAGGCGGTTCGCCTGAGAAATGAAGATCGCCAATGGCAAAAATTTTCATGGTATCTCCTAACTAACTAAAAATCATGTGTGATTAAATGATAACTGTAATTCGGCTGAATGGTAAAGTCACACTTAATCAATAAAAAAGTCATGGTTCAGTTCATTTTTAATTTGTTCAACGCGTTCCTTATTGCTGATTTGGCTGATTGAATAGCCGATATACAGCGGTGAGGTAACATAACGAGGTACTATTTTAACATACTGTGAACCGGTCTGTAAATCGTAGAAGAACAGATTGTACGAACCGCTGTGTCGTGAAAAGTCTGTTAAAATATAGTGCAGAATTTGTTGAATTCGTTTAGCCATTACGGCACGGGATGTTTTTTCGTTGAATTCCATATTGAATTCGAAAAAGCCGATAATCGGTTTATCGGATAAGGTAATTTTTAAATTTGAATCTTCTTTCAGAATAGGGCCGTCGAAATGGTGAACTTTAATGTCTTCACGATAATCGTAATCATATAAGCCTATAATTTGACTGTGCGGATGGCGAATTGAGCCGCCGGACATAGGCCCGTAGTTTTTAAAATACAATACGGATTTAAACTCTTCGCGAGCCATGGTTTCCTGCCATTTACGCAAAGAAAAATCAAGAACCTCTGTGGCTTTATCCGGTGAATAACGCGAAAATTCACTGAAACAATCGTGGGTTTCGATGATAACGGTAGGCCAAGTTCGATCAAGGACGGGATATTTGTTCATAAGCCAGATAATATCGCCCTGCGTTTCCAAAATGTCGGTCAATTTGTCAACGGCACAGAAGGGGCAAGCCACTTCACGGTGGCGGATGTTTTCCGGCTTGGTGCGGCCCATGGCTATATTAAATATTAGTGGTTCATTCATTTGTACACCTCTCTTACTTTAATACTAACACAGTATTGACCTTTTGGGCAGTGTGATATAATTAATTTGATAATGATTTTAGCGAAATATGTCGAAATAACTTTTTAAAGATATGGAAATAATTTTGCGAAACAACTGAGAATTATTTTTGAAAAAAGAAGAGGCAACAGCATGAGACCGACAACATTATGTTTTATTGTAAATGATCAACAAGAAATCTTATTGGGCCGTAAAAAACGCGGTTTAGGTGCCGGCAAGGCTAACGGTTTCGGCGGAAAGCGCGAGGACGGCGAAACATTCCGTCAGTGTGCGGTGCGCGAATTGTTTGAAGAAACGTCTTTGTTGGCTAAGCCTGAGGACTTGGAGCCGGTGGCTATATTAGATTTTCAATTTCCTTATAATGAGGAATGGACGCATGTAAATTATGTGTATTTACTGCGTAATTATGAGGGTTTGCCTATGGAGACGGAAGAGATGGAGCCGTTTTGGACATCGTTTGACAAAATCCCTTATGATACAATGTGGGCCGGTGATGCGGACTGGATTCCGCGGGTTTTAAACGGCGAACTTTTGAAAGGTAAACTCGTGTTCGGTAAGAATAATGACGGCATTATGCAAATGCAGATAACGAAGGTGACGGAGATTCCCGAGTTGGAATCAGTGGAGGCAATGAAGGCGTGGCTCGAAGCGTAAATAAAGATAAAGTTTTAACTGAAAATATAACTGAAGTATCTTCGAAGACGGAGACAGAATCCAATCAGATGGCGGATGAAAAGAAAAGTAAGGTTGAGGCCGATTGGGTAAGGACGCTTCTTGCCTGGTACGATGCCAATAAGCGTGATTTACCGTGGCGTAAGACTAAAGATCCGTATCGTATTTGGGTGTCGGAAATTATGTCGCAGCAAACGCGCATTGAAGCGATGAAGCCGTACTACGAGAATTGGATGGAACAATTCCCGACGAAGGAAGCTTTGGCGGCTGCGGATGAAGATACGGTAGTAAAGGCATGGCAAGGTTTGGGCTATTATTCCCGTGCTCGTAATTTGCGCCTCGGTGTGCGTGAAGTGATGAGCAAATATGGGGGTGAGATACCGTGCACCCGTAAAGAGGTGGAACGCCTTAAGGGCGTTGGGGCTTATACAGCCGGCGCCATTTTGTCGGTTGCGTTTAATCAACGCGAAGCGGCTATTGACGGTAATGTGCTGCGTGTGTATGCTCGGTTGTATGCAGTGCGTGATGATATTATGCGCACGGCCGGTAAAAAGGCGATTGCTGCCTTAGTTGATGAGACATTGCCCTATGATCGACCGGGCGATTTCAACCAATCGCTCATGGACTTTGGTTCCGGTATCTGTATTCCGAAGGCGCCACGCTGCGAAGGTTGTCCTTTACGGCGTTGGTGTCAGGCGGATGCTTTGGGGATTGCCGCTGAGTTACCGGTGCGTATTGTTAAAAAATCAGTGCCTATTATTTCGATTGTAACCGGGCTCATCCGTAATGCGCATGGTGAATACTTATTGCATCGTCGACCGGCTAAGGGTCTTTTGCATTCTATGTGGGAGTTTCCCAATGTTGAAGTGCCGAGGGATGTTACGATGCAAGATAAAAAAGAATTGCCTTTGATCGGTGTAAAGCCTTTGAAAGAAGAATGGAATTCAATGTTTCGAGGGGGTAAACTGACCTGGCACAGTAAGGCAATCACTACGTTGCGGCATGTGTTTTCCCATCGCTGTTGGGATATGGAAGCCTATGAAGCAGAACTTACGGGTGAGGCTTCTTCGGCAATGGTTACCGATGATGAATGGCGCTGGGTTTCGTCGGATGATTTTACTGAGTTCCCCTGGGCAGGTCCACATGGCAAGTTGACCGTATTTTGCCAAAATTAGTATATGAAGAATGGCAGGTGAAAGAATGTCGGCACGTTTAATATTTTTTATCATAACGACGATTATTATCTTTTTGATAGTATTCGCCAATTCCTATTTAATTGTGCGTTTAACTAAAATGAAGCGCCGTTCGGCGTGGTTTTGGCGCTTAGTGTTGCTTCAAATCACAGCTATTGTGGGGACAACGTATTACCAGATGGCACAGGTGCAATTGCTGGGGACGTCCATGTACGAATTTTGGCGTGCTTGGGCTACCGGTACGTACGGCCTTTTAATGGGGCTCGGTGTCGGTTTTGCCATATTGATCCCTTTGGGAATTGTCATGGCGGCGGTGAATTGGCGTGCTAAAAAAACAACGGCTGAAGAACAAGATAGTCGTCGCCAATTTTTGCGTAAAGCCATTTGGGCCGTACCTGCTGTTACGGCCGGCGGCGGTGTAGTCAGAGCTTATGAAGGGGCGAAAGAACTCCAAGTAAATCACATTGATTTGGTATTTCGCAGTTTGCCGGAGTATTTAAAAGATTATAAATTGGCTCAAATCAGTGACGTGCATATCGGACCGTTCATTGATTTGCGTGATTTTGATAAAATTACGCAGGCTGTTTTAAATGAAAAGCCGGATCGTTTAGTTATTACCGGCGATTTAATAGATGACCTTGATTTTTTAAATCCATTGTGCGGACGTTTGGAAGAATTGTTTCCGAAAATTCCCGATGGCATAGACTATATTTTGGGGAATCATGAATATTTTAAAAATCTACCCCTTGTTTTAGAGGCTTTCAGTAGCATCTCCATGCGTATGCATCGGAATTCATCGCTTCGTTTAAGCGGCGGATCCTGGCCGGTGTATTTGGCCGGTGTTGAATATTCGTTTGATCGCAGCGGCGAGCAGCGAGAAGTTTATCTTCAAGAGGCTTTGGCCAATATACCGTCGGAGGCCTTTACTATTTTATTGGCTCATCATCCTGATTTTATTGAAAATGCTTTTGCCCATAATATATCGGTAACACTGTCCGGGCATACTCATGGCGGACAAATTGTGGTGGGCGGTACGCCGCTCGTACCGGTAGGCACTAAATATTTTAAAGGCATGTATCGTGACGGAGACAAATACGGTTATGTTAATAACGGAACAGGCCATTGGTTCCCGGTTCGTTATAATTGTCCGCGAGAAATTACGATTTTTACCTTTAAAGAAGGAAAAGTATCAAAAGTGTAACAAAAGTATTAAAAAAATTAAAATATTGGGTAAAGCTGTATTTTGGCATTGTCTAATTTAACCAAAAAGTCTATAATGATTGAGTTGTTAAATGATAAAACCGCATAGCGAAAGCGGTTATCATGTAAGTGAAGAAGAATGATTATGATGGAGGCCGGCCATAGAGCGGCTAGTTGGTAGTCGAGGTGAACTAATGGATCAAAATATTATTGCCTTTATACTTGGTATCGTAGAAGGGGCAACAGAATTCTTACCGGTATCCAGTACCGGGCACATGATTTTAGTAGGTGACTTTTTAGGATTTACCGGCGAACGTGCCAGTGTATTTGAAGTATTTATTCAGTTAGGTGCCATTTTATCTGTATTTTTCTATTATCGCGAAAAATTCATGAGCATGCTTCGTCGTGAAAACTGGATTCGCAATGACCGATTATCTTTGGCGCATATCTTTTTCGGTATGTTGCCGGCTATGGCCATCGGCTTTTTAGGTCATTCTTTTATTAAAAATTATCTCTTCTCGGCAGGTACGGTTATTATCGGCTTGATCGTAGGCGGTTTATTCATGCTTTGGGCTGAAAAACGTCATAAACCGATTACTGTTGATAATGTTGACCAGTTGAGCATGTATCAATGTCTTCAAATCGGTTTGTTCCAAGTATTGGCTTTATGGCCGGGTTTTTCCCGTTCCGGTTCTACTATCGCCGGCGGTTTAATGCTCGGTGTCAGCCGTAAAGCGGCAGCTGATTTCTCTTTCATCATGGCAGTACCAATCATGTTGATTGCTTGTATTTATGATTTGCTTAAAATCATTGATCAGTTGCAATGGTCGGACTTCGTTATGTTCGCCATCGGTTTTGTAACAGCATTTATCTTTGCTTACTTGTCCATCGTATGGTTCTTGAAATTCTTGAATAAATCATCCTTGGCAGGATTTGCATATTATCGTTTTGTAATCGCTGTTATTGCTTTTGCATATTTCTTCCTTTTCTAATAAAAAAGAGTTGAAACCGATTTTAAATTATAATAGCCGTGTGCATTGTTTAAGCTTACAATGCACACGGCTATATTTTTTGCCTCATAAAAGCAAGGATGCTTTTTAGTTTATTATCTTAGTTGGCGGCTGTCTTAATTCTTCTGCCAACTTTAATATTTTAGACTCTATGGTTTTAATGGTCTGTATAAACTCGGCGTCATCCTTACCGGTAGGATCATCAAGCCCCCAATCTTCGCGACGTTTTGCGGGAAGGTTAGGACAGGCTACATTACAGCCCATGGTAACAACCATGTCGACCGGTGGAATTTGCGATAAAAGTTTACTGAATTGTGTTTTTTCCATGTCAATTCCGTAAAGTTCTTTCATTAGACGCACGGCATCCTGGTTGATTTTAGGCTTTGTTTCCGTACCGGCCGAATAACACTCCAATACATCACTTGCTAAGTGGCGACCCAATGCTTCCGCAATTTGGCTACGGCAGGAATTGTGAACACAAATAAATGCTATTTTTAACATATGATGGCCTTTCTGTTACAAAGATAGTAATTTTTCATTCTTGATATCGTCGGCACTCCAAGCGATAACTGCAAAATGACCTTTTGTATGAGTGTCTATTTTATTTAACCACGATACTTCGTTGTCTGCTTTGGCAGCTAAGATTGGATTGGTAGTATTTAGTTTGTAAAAAGATTGGTTCACAACCCACCACTTAGTGGCAATGCTGGCACGGATTAAATCATCTTCTAAACGCAATGCTTCATAAACAGGCGTTGCTTCGGGTAAGGTAATAATAATGACTTCGGTCTCGGTACTTTTAAGACGTGGTAATAATTTTTTTACGGATTCCGGAATTTCGCCTTTGGTACGTTGAATCTCGTGATTATAGCTTTGTGTAGATTCCAATAGAAGCAATGTATGACCGGTCGGAGCCGTATCGATGATTACAATTTGGTCATCCGCTTTTTCTACGATTTCGGCAAATGCTCTAAAAACGGCAATTTCAAGCGTACAAGGGGAGCGTAAATCTTCTTCGATATAGGCAATATCGCTGTCGCTTAGACCGGAGTTGCGCGCCTTGGTGAGAACTTCATCCTGATATTTGGCAAGCTCAGCGGCTTCATCAATATGGCTCATGGTGATATTTTGGTTTTCGTCGAGGACGAAGTTGAGGTGAGCCGCCGGATCGGTAGTAGCCAGGTGTACTTTTTGCCCACGTGCAGCCAGCTTCAAGGCTATGGAGGCGGCAATCGTAGTTTTGCCTACACCGCCTTTACCCATTGTAAAAATAACGCGCTTTCCGTTCGTTTCAAGATTGTTAACGACATCATCTAAATCAAAGAGTTTATTGGTGTTTAAAGTTTCATTAACGACTGCAATGTGGTCCTCGTTTAACAGGGCGCGTACATTAGCGAGACCGGTAACATTATACGCTCTTAGCGGTACCATATACATGGTGAGTTCTTGCAATTCGCTTGGAATACTTGCTAAAGTAGCTTGTTGTTTTTCAAAAAGTTTTTGAGATATTTTGTCGTCGGCTGTAGTCAAAGCGCCGTTTACAATTAATATTTGATTTTGAACACCGATTTCCTTGAGTTCTTTAGACGCGCGGGTGGCTTCTTTGAGTGGAGCACTTTCCGGACGAGTAACTAAAACTAAAGTAGTAAGCTTGCTATCGGCTAAAGTATCTGCCGCTTGTTTGTAAATCGATTTTTTGCCTTCAAGTCCCGATAATTGACCGAGACATGATGCGCCATGAGTGCTTTCGCTGATAAAATTACTCCAGGCGGACGGAAGTTGGAGCATGCGCAAGGTATGTCCGGTGGGTGCGGTATCAAAAATAATATGGTCGTATTCCGATTCTATAGCTTTGTTGGTGATAAAATTAGAAAATTCGTTGAAGGCCGCAATTTCTACGGTGCAGGAACCGGAAAGTTGTTCCTCCATATTATTTAAAACCGCATCCGGTAGTTTACCGCGATAAGGAGCGACAACACTTTCACGATACTCGGCGGCTGCTTGAATCGGATCTAGGTTGGCTACAAAAAGATTCGGTACATCGGGAATTTGCATCGCTTTATTGGTAAGCTCCATGGCGAATACGTCTTGTAAGTTTGAAGCCGGATCCGTACTGATCAAAAGAACTTTTTTACCGTGATCGGCCAAAGATAAAGCCGTAGCGCAGGCCATACTGGTTTTGCCTACGCCGCCTTTACCGGTATAGAAAAGATATTTGGTTAAATTGAGGACTTGCGGATTAAAACGATCCATTAGCAACAACCTCCTTCACAACAACAAGAGTTTGAGTCATCTTCGTTTTTTGAAGCGTATTCTGAGCCTTGTGCACAAGTTTGTAATGTTTCGGCAGGTAGATTGAGCCATTCGGTTAATTCTGCATTTGTCGGATATCTTCCGGACAGAACTAAATCTCCGTCCAATAGAATAGCAGGTAAGGCATCAGGACCTTTTTCATTAATAAATGTGTTTATGGTTGTATCGTAAACGAACTCCATTGGTGCATTGGTAAGGTTGAAGCGGTCAACTTGAATATTATTCTGTTTCAAAGTTTCAATAACTGTAGAAATACGTAATAACTCAGGATCGACACCTACACCGCAAAGACCGGTAGCACAACACATAGCGGGTTCAAAAATTTTTACAGATTTCATAAGATTTACCTACTTTCTTTTATTAATATTAATTGCGCCTTGATATATGGGCGAAATAGCTAAACTAAGCAGTTAAAATAACAGCTAAACTAAAAAGTGAAATTATTCTTCGCCGGAAGTGGGAAACCAGTGGCGTGTATTGTTGGCGATTTTTACTAACAGTAACATAACCGGTACTTCGGTTAATACGCCGACGGTGGTAGCCAAGGCAGCGGCGGAGTTGGTGCTGAATACGGCGATGGCGACAGCCACGGAGAGTTCAAAAAAGTTAGAAGCACCAATCATGCCGGCCGGTGCAGCTACATTGAATGGCAGTTTTAAAATTCTGGCAGCAAAGTACGCAATGAAGAAAATCAAGAATGTTTGCAAAATTAAAGGAACTGCAATTAACACAATGTGCAGCGGATTATTAATGATGGTTTCGCCTTGAAATGCGAAGACAAGTATAAGTGTCATTAAAAGTCCTATTGTAGTAATTCCGTCGAATTTTTTGACAAAAATGTTATTGAAATAATCGGCACCTTTATTTTTTATAACAAGCGAGCGTGTGAGTAAGCCGCCCGTAAGCGGGATTACGACGAAAAGGATGACAGATAATATCAAGGTATCCAAGGTACTTCTACATTGGATATGCCAAGCAAAAACTTTACGATAGGAACGAAAGCGACTAATATAATTAAATCATTGGTTGCTACTTGTACGACGGTATAAGCGGGGTTACCTTTAGTGAGCGTACTCCACACAAATACCATGGCCGTGCAAGGGGCGGCACCCAGTAATACGACACCTGCCAAATATTCGGTAGCAAGGTCGGGTGTGATGTAAGTTTTAAAAATTCCAAAGAAAAATATAGAAGCAATAGCATACATGGTAAAAGGTTTTATGAGCCAATTGGTTATCCAGGTAAGGAATAAACCTTTAGGATTTTTGCCGACATTTTTTACACTTTGGAAATCAACTTTCATCATCATGGGATAAATCATCAACCAAATAAGGATGGCCATGGGTATGGATACTTTGGCATATTCAAACTGATTTAAGAAAGCGGGAATTTCGGGGATGAACTTTCCGATTAATACGCCTATAATCATACAAAGAATGACCCATACCGTTAAATATTTTTGGAAAAAATCCATGTTTGTTTGTAATTTTTCTTGCATTGTTGGTACTCCTATAAAAAAATGCTATGCGTCATATAGAAGAATTTCTATGTGAAGGGCGATTTATATGTCCATTCCATAAGGGAATGGACATGTAAGCTAAAACTTGGTTCGGTTTTAGCCGATTCAAGTAGTTTCACCCTTTTTGTGGCAGATACAATCATCGGTATCACATAATATATTGCCTAATTGACTATAAAAGTTTTTAAGGCTGTTTTGATTCAATGAATAGTAGGTCCACTTGCCCTCCGGGCGAGAATTTACAATGCCTGCTTTGATTAATACTTTCATGTCATGGGATAAGGTGGGTTGTGTTACATGAAATTCTTCCAGGATTTCACAGGCGCAAAGTTCACCGCATGAAAGCATGTCGATAATTCGTAAGCGTTTTGGATCGGCAATCGCTTTTAAAATTTTGGCATTATCCAGATATTTTTCATCCATTGGTATAACCTCACATAGAATAGTTTCTATGTGTAGTATATTCCTCACATAGAAGAAAGTCAATGAGAGAAATCATGATTTGAGGTAAAAATATGAGTGTGGTTAATGTAGGGAATCGATTTAAAGGATAGATATATAAGGAGTTCTGATTTAGGAAATGGTAATTACCAAGGATATGTTGGATCGGGTGTAATGTGATTGTCAGAAAAATGTAAATATTTTTGTAAAAAAATACTTGCGTAAAAATATTACCTATGCTATTATAATAAAGCGCTATACGGGAGACGTAAGCGTTGAACAAAAAGTCAATCTGAGCTAAAAAATCTATTGACAAGTTGTTCAGGAATATGTATAATATTCCATGTTGTGGTATGCTGGCGTAGCTCAATCGGTAGAGCAGCTGACTTGTAATCAGCAGGTTGTGGGTTCAATTCCTATCGCCAGCTCCATTGTTTTTGGAGGGATTCCCGAGCGGCCAAAGGGAGCAGACTGTAAATCTGCCGTCTTCGACTTCGAAGGTTCGAATCCTTCTCCCTCCACCATTCATCGCGGGGTGGAGCAGTTGGTAGCTCGTCGGGCTCATAACCCGAAGGTCACAGGTTCAAGTCCTGTCCCCGCAACCATTCATTACGTATGCTGGTGTAGCTCAGTCGGCAGAGCGTATCCTTGGTAAGGATAAGGTCACCGGTTCAATCCCGGTCACTAGCTCCATATACACTTGGCGGCATAGCTCAGTTGGCTAGAGCAATCGGTTCATACCCGGTGTGTCCGCGGTTCAAATCCGTGTGCCGCCACCACTATTTATTTAGTTGGTAACTCACATATCAATGTGAGTTTATTTTTTTAACAAATTTAGTGTTTTGGAGGTGGGCATTTGTATGCATGAGAAGAAAGAGTTAGCTAGGGGGCTGAAAAATCGACATGTACAGTTATTGGCTATAGGGGGAGCCATCGGTACAGGTTTATTTTTAGGGTCGGGCCGTTCGATTCATTTGGCGGGACCGTCCATTTTATTGGCTTATATCATTACAGGTCTAATTTCATTTTTCATGATGAGAGCCTTGGGGGAATTATTATTATCTAATACGGAGCATCACTCATTCGTAGATTTCGTTGAAGAGTACATCGGACCGGGTGCCGCCTTTGTTACGGGTTGGACCTATTGGTTCTGTTGGGTATCGCTCGCAATGGCTGACGTTACGGCTGCCGGTGTATATATTCAGTACTGGATACCGAATGTAGAGCCATGGATACCGAGTCTTTGTATTTTGCTCATTCTGTTCGCTTCTAATTTAATGGCAGTCAAAATTTTCGGTGAATTGGAATTCTGGTTTGCCTTAATTAAGGTTATTGCTATTTTAGGCTTAATCGGCGGTGGCTTATATTTAATTTTTACAGGCTATCAAACAGATGTGGGTCCCGTTAGTTTCTCTAATTTGTGGAGTCATGGCGGTTGGTTCCCGAACGGTTGGGAAGGTTTTGTTTTATCGTTCCAAATGGTTGTATTTGCTTTTACGGGGATTGAACTTGTAGGCTTAACGGCCGGTGAAACGGAAAATCCTAAAAAGGTAATTCCACAGGCTATCAATAATATTCCGATTCGTATTATTATTTTCTACGTTGGTGCCTTGGCGATTATTATGAGTATTTACCCTTGGACGGCCGTAAATGCCGATTCCAGTCCGTTCGTTCAGGTGTTTAAAGCGGCCGGTATCGTAGCGGCAGCCGCTATCGTTAACTTCATCGTGTTAACGTCCGCAGCATCTGCTTGTAACAGTGGTCTCTTTAGTACAAGTCGCATGGTGTATACGTTGGCTCGTGAAGGAAATGCACCGCGTCGTATGTTCCGCCTTCGTTCCAATCAAGTGCCGATGAACGCCGTTGTATTCTCCGCTTTGGTTATTTTTATAGCCGTTATCATGCAGTACATTATGCCTGAAAATGTATTTATTCTAATTACCAGTGTGTCTACGTTCTGCTTTATTTTTATCTGGGCTATTATTTTGGTTTGCCATATGAAATATCGTAAACAGCATCCTGAAGTGGTTAAAGCAAATCCGTTCAAAATGCCGTTATATCCGGTTATGAACTATGTGATTTTAGCTTTTTATGCATTAGTTTTGATTTCGTTGGCTTTTAACAGAGAAACACTTATCGCGTTACTCTTTACGCCGGTTTGGTTCGGCATGTTGTGGTGTTTCTACAAATTACAAACATTAAAACAGAATTACGGCAACTAAATTTTTTATAAAACCCTAAAATCTCCTGTAGATTTTAGGGTTTTTAATGTTAGATTCTTTTCATTACTGATTTTTTGTATTATAATTAGGGCATATAGGTTATTATTTTTGTGAAGGAGGCTATTCTTCAATGGCAAAAGCAAAATTTGAACGTACTAAACCGCATGTTAACATCGGTACTATCGGTCACGTTGACCATGGTAAAACAACTCTTACTGCAGCAATCACTAAAGTTCTTGCTGAAGAAGGTAAGGCTCAATTCCAAGACTACAGCATGATCGACAAAGCTCCGGAAGAACGTGAACGTGGTATCACAATCAACACTTCCCACGTAGAATATGAAACTGAAAAACGTCACTATGCACACGTTGACTGCCCGGGCCATGCCGACTATGTTAAAAACATGATCACCGGTGCTGCTCAGATGGACGGCGCGATCTTGGTTATCGCTGCTACTGACGGCCCTATGGCTCAGACTCGTGAACACATCCTTCTTGCTCGTCAGGTAGGTGTACCAGCTATCGTTGTATTCTTGAACAAAGCTGATATGGTTGACGATGACGAATTGATCGAATTAGTAGAAATGGAAGTTCGTGATCTTCTTTCTACTTACGAATTCCCTGGCGACGAAGTACCTATTATCGTAGGTTCCGCTTTGAAAGCTTTGGAAGGAGACCCTAAATACGTAGAAAAAATCAAAGAATTGATGGATGCGGTTGATGACTACATCCCAACTCCGGAACGCGACACTGACAAAACTTTCTTGATGCCGGTCGAAGACGTTTTCACAATTACCGGTCGTGGTACAGTAGCTACCGGCCGTGTTGAACGTGGCGAAGTTAAAGTTGGCGATACTGTAGAAATCGTTGGTTTGAAAGAAAAAGCTGAAAGCTATGTAGTAACCGGTCTTGAAATGTTCCGTAAAACTTTGGACTCCGCAGTTGCCGGTGACAACGTTGGTGCTCTTCTTCGTGGTGTAGACCGCAAAGACATCGAACGTGGTCAAGTATTGGCTAAACCAGGTTCCATTCACCCACACACTAAATTCAAAGGTGAAGTTTACGTATTGACCAAAGAAGAAGGTGGCCGTCATACTCCATTCTTCTCCAACTACCGTCCACAATTCTACTTCCGTACAACTGACGTAACCGGTGTTATCCAGTTGCCTGAAGGTACTGAAATGTGTATGCCTGGTGATAACATCACTATGAGCATTGAATTGATTACACCAATCGCTATTGAAGCCGGTCTTCGTTTCGCTATTCGCGAAGGTGGCCACACAGTAGGTGCCGGTGTTGTTACTGAAATTATTGATAAATAATTTTAGTTTTGTACGCTGATACAAAATAATAAGATGCCGTTCGGGTTTTACCCGGACGGCATTTTTGTTATTTAACGCATGGTCAAAACGAAAGAAATGCAGTTATGTAAGGTCGGAAGATTATTTTGAGAAATATAAAATTTCACTTGATGCGGACAAATGTTTTTCGTATAATGATTTCAATTTAAAAAAGCGGAGTGCTTAGCCATATAGCAAAGAGTTTGCAGATAAGTTGAGCAGGAAGCGAAGTAAAAGTGATGACGAAAGAAAGTAGCCCTGTAAGGCATGCGCAGAGAGCCGTTGGTTGGTGTAAAACGGCAGTGATTACAGTGTGAAGTTCCTTTCTGAACTGCAAAGCTGAAATTGAGTAGGTTGCGCCGGCGTGGTTGTCGTTAGTAGAACTATGAGTTGGTCGATTCGAGATAATGAGGGTGGTACCGCGGATATTCCGTCCCTTGGTACAACCCTCTTTTTTTATACTCGGAAATCGTCAATGAGGGTGGTACCGCGATTCGTCATCGTCCCTTTTTAGGGTCGATTTTTTATTTCATAGTTGGCGATTTTGTCATCATGAATTGTTTGCAAAAAAAGGCGGACGGGCCGGTGATATGCCCCAATCACCACAGAAAGGAGCGATTTTTATGACTATTTCAACTGTGATTGTAGGGCTGTATGTGGTATTACTCTTCGTGATTTCTTGGGCATCGCGCAAACTGACAACGGGCAAGTCGGAAAATTATGTGCTGGCCGGTTTAACCTTGGCAGCACTTTGGGCGGCTGATGTGAGTACGGCTTGCAATTTACTTTTGAGTTCCGGTACTTTATTCTCTCAGGATATTTACAAACGTTTCATCAATCCGAATGTAACCGACGAACGTTATACATTCATTACTAAAGTAGCCATCGTGGTTATGGGGCTTATGACATTCATCTTCGCTTTGACAATCAGCGGTATCATCGCTACGTTGATGCAGGGCTTAAGCTTGATGGAGGCCTTCGCGGTTATCGTATTGATGACTTTGTTCGCACCTAAATACTGCAGCCGCATCGGTGCTTTCTATACTTTAGTGGCAGCCGTGGTGACCTTGTTAATATGGAATTTTGTACCTGCAGTTCGCATCGTACCGCATGTCATTTATTTGGAATGGATCGTGTGCAGCATTACTTTCGGTGTTTGTACTTCAATCAGTAAACAGGCAATTGCAACTGACGAAGCGCTTGAGGGGAAAAGCGTGGAAGAAGGTATGGTTAATTCGTTGAATTAAAGTTGAGTAGATAGTTGAATTAAATAGTAAGGGTTATGATAAAAGCCATTTAGTATAATTTGTGGGCCTTGAGAAACCGCAAGTTATGTCTGAATGGCTTTTTTGAAGAGTAAAACGCCTTTTTAAATCAAAAAATATTTTTAAAATTAAATTGCATAAAATATAGTTGACAACAATTAAAAGATTGTGTACAATTAAATCATCGAAAGAGAGATACTTATTTGATGCAACAGGAGGGCTCGTCATGAGCGTATATGATTACAGTGTATTAGACAAAGCAGGGAAAGAAGTTGGTTTAAAAGAATTTGAAGGTAAGGTTTTGGTGATTGCCAATACGGCCAGTAAATGTGGTTTTACACCACAATATGAAGGTTTGGAAGCATTGTATGAATCCTTTAAAGATCAGGGATTCAGCGTAATTGCAGTACCGGCTAATGAATTTTTGGAGCAGGAACCGGGCACCAATGAAGAAGTACAGAGTTTCTGCAAATTAAATTACGGAGTAACGTTCCCTGTTATGGGTAAAGCTGTTGTACGGGGTGAAGGTGAAATTCCTTTGTTTACCTATTTGACCGCTCAGCAAGGCTTTAAAGGTTTCACCGGTGAAAAAGCTGATTTCATGAACAGTTTTTTGAATGAAAAGTTCCCTGAATTCATGGGCGATGATTCCATTAAATGGAACTTCACCAAGTTCTTGATTAATCGTAAAGGGGAAGTTATCGGTCGTTTCGAACCAACTGTTGAACCGTCAGAAATGAAAGAAGCTATTGAAGCAGCTTTAGCTGAATAATCGTACAGATATTTTCTGGATATAAATTCACAGGAGTGTTCCTTACAAGGGGACACTCCTTTTGTTTTATATGGTTCTTCATTTCGTGCTATAATTAATAAATAAGATGATGATTGCTCGAGGAGGTTGAGCCGTGACAAGAAATGAAATACTAAATGGCTTGCAATCGCTTAGAGCGAATGAAGTAAGCCGTGTTGAAAGCAATCCCCATAAGCCTTTTAAAGTAGGGTTGGTATATCCCAATACATATTTTGTGGGTATGAGTAATTTGGGATTGCAGATTATATATGAAGAAGTGAATTTACGTGATACGAGTTGCGGTGAACGGTATTTTATGCCGGCTGCATCGGAGCTTCGTGATTATGAAAAACATCGCTTGCCGCTTATGAGTGTGGAGACGCAACGGCCACTCAATGAATGTGATGTTATCGGTATCGATATTACTTTTGAAATGGATTATTTTAATATTCCGCAACTTTTAAAATTGGGTCGTGTACCGGTGAAACGTATTCACCGCATTGAACGAGATCCCATCGTGATTGCGGGCGGACCTTGCGCTACCTTTAATCCGGAACCTTTATCAGATTTTATTGATGCGTTTATCATCGGTGAAGGGGAACAACTTGTTTCCGAAATGTTGACGGTCATTGAAGCAGGCCGTTTAGCCAATGAATCGCGTGAGGTGATTTTATTAAAACTCAGTAAGTTGACCGGTGTTTATGTGCCGTCTTTATATGAGCCGCAATATGATGAAAACGATGATTTTACAGGCTATAAATTTTTAGGTGAAACATCGGATGAATCAGGCACAGCAGGTGCAGAAACAGGCAGAAACGAAAACACCGGTGAAACCGGAATTGTGCCGCGCATTACACGTCACTGGCGGCAGCTTGAAACAGTGGGAGAAACGGTAATTGCTACGGATTACACCGAATTCGGAGCTATGTATATTGTCGAAGTGGCTCGCGGTTGCGGTCGGCATTGTCGTTTTTGTATGGCCGGTTATTGTTATCGCACACCGCGTTTACGGAGGCTTGACTTGTTAAAGGCCGGTGTTGATCGAGCGGTGGAATTGAACAAAAAAGTGGGGCTCATGGGAGCCGCCATTTCCGATTATCCCGATATTGATGAATTGGTTGAATATATACGGTCCAAAGGGCTTCGTTATTCCTGCGCGTCTTTACGGGCCGATTCGTTGACGCAGGCGGTAGTGGACGGTTTGGCAGCCAGCGGTCAACAGACGATTACGTTGGCGCCGGAAGCCGGTAGCGACAGATTGCGACGCGTTATAAATAAAGGAATTTCCAACGAAGATATGCGTAAGGCTGTAACTTTGTCAGCCAAGGCGGGTATTCCGCATATTCGTCTTTATATTATGGTGGGATTACCGACGGAGTCGGATGAAGATATTGAGGCCATTGTAACTATGGCCGATGATGTGTTCGGTTATATGCAGGAAGCGGGCTGTAAGGGCCGCTTAACATTGAGTATCAATCCGTTTATACCGAAACCGTTTACGCCGTTTCAGTGGATGCCCATGGCGCATCAAAAAGAGGTAACCAAGAAGCTGAATTCAATCAAAAAAGCTCTCAGCAAGAATCGTCGTATCGAGGTGCTCGTAGAATCACCGAAAGAAGCGTATGTGCAAGGCGTTTTGGCACGCGGTGACCGACGATTGGGTGACATTATCGCTTTGGCCGCCGAGCAAGGCGGAGCCAAAGGCTTTAAGAATGCCTGTCGAGAATTTGATTTTGATATGGACCAAGCTTTATATAAAGAACGTGATTTAATGGAGCCGTTGCCTTGGGATATGCTGGATATGCAACTTGCAAAAGGGTATTTGGCGAATGAATGGCAACGAAGTCTGACGGAAACATATACGGTCCCATGTCAGGCCGGCTGTAGACGTTGTGGCGTATGTAGTGAAGCGGGGTGTGATTATGGCACGACAGAATAGAACCGTAATTCGTGAAGGCGGCGGGTTCCCGGGGCGACCGTTTGAATTTGAAGCGGCCGCCGCTTTGACCGGCTTTCCGTTGATGCACGGTGTAACCAGACGTTTTGGCGGGGTGTCGAAGAAACCGTTTGATTCTTTTAATTTGGGACTTCATGTAGGGGATGATATTGAAGCGGTTTGGGAAAATCGTCGCCGTTTGGCCAAACATTTACGGGTAGGGCCCGAACTTTTGACCTGTGCCCAACAGGTACACGGTACGGAAATTTCGGAAGTGACCGCTGAGAATGTCGGCGCCGGTGCGTTTCAGATGGACAAAGCCATACCGAACAGTGATGCAATATTTACTCGATTGGAAGAAGTGCCGTTATTGCTTCTCGTAGCCGACTGTGTGCCGGTATTGGTGTATGATCCGACTCATCATGCGGTGGCGGTGATTCATGCCGGTTGGCGCGGTATAATCGGTCATGTGCCGGTTTTAACGATGCAGGCTATGGCGGATGCTTACGGTACTCGGCCGCAAGATTGTCATGTCTACTTGGGACCGTCCATTCATTACGATTCATTCGAAGTGAGTGAAGAGCTGGCCGATACGTTTCGCGAAGCGTCATATATTCCGGATCAAATAGTGGGTTACCGCTATCGGGCTGACAAGGGAATTCAGACGCCGCGCGTTAATTTACAGCAGTTTATCGTACAAGATTTACGTCAGTTTGGAGTACCTTTACAGCATATTACCGTGTCTCCTACAGACAGCATGACGGCCGCAGGCTGTTATTCTTATCGACGCGAGTTTGGTAAAACCGGTCGAATGGCATTATTTGCAATGCTCAGAAAAAAGAAGAAATGACTGTTTTACTCATATTTTCATTGGCATTTTATCTTATTTATTATATAATATTATCGCATGAAAGTATTTTTTTACATGCACTAACGAGCGTATGCCGGTGCATAAGGGGGTAGGCTATGATTAAAGATGCGTTGGAAGCTGTGCAAAAGCGGATGGCTGATGCCATGGCTAAGGCAGGTCGGACAGACCGAGTAACGCTCATAGCCGTGACAAAAAATCATCCCGTATCAGCGGTGGAAACGGTGGCGCAATTGGGCGTCCGCACAGTGGGAGAAAATCGAGTACAGGAGGCTAAGGAGAAGTTGTTGACATACAACGGACCTGAGCTCGAATGGCACTTGATTGGTCATTTGCAAGCAAATAAAGTGCGACAAGCTGTTCCATTGTTTTCCCTAATACACTCTGTAGATAGCAGTAAGCTACTGGATGAAATAAATAAAGTGGCCGCTAAATGTGGCAAAATACAAGATGTTTTGTTACAAGTCAATGTGGCTCGGGAAGCAAGTAAGTCCGGGTTGACGGTAGAGGACTTTCCGGAAGTGCGCGATTATGCGAAGACATTGCCGAATGTAAGAGTCAGAGGATTGATGTGTATGGCACCTTTTTTCGAAAATCCTGAAGAGACTCGTCCTATTTTTCGAGTAGCCCATGCATTATATGAGGATATGAAATCCAAGTTTCCTGAAGGACAGATTGAGTATTTGTCCATGGGAATGACCCATGACTTTGAAGTGGCTTTGGGAGAAGGCGCGAATATGATTCGCGTTGGCACCGCAATTTTTGGTAACCGAGTATATGATTAAATAGCGCGTTGTAGGAGGGGTTATTAATGAGTTTAAGTTGGAATAGTATTAAGCAAATGTTTTTTGGGAATGACCATGACGTATATGATGAAGAGGAATACACGGATAATGCAGGTCCTGATTATGATGAACCGGCTCCGCAGGTAGCCCCGCAGACCAATACAACCAGTTCCGCATTTCGCCCCGCAAAAACAGGAGGATATAACACCGTGGCACAACGTCCTAATTCAATGAAAGTAGTCATTGTTGAACCAACAGTATTTGAAGATTCCGAACGCATTACTAACGAGTTACGCGATATGCGTCCCGTAGTAATTAATTTTGAAAAAACCGACCCTCATGAATCGGCGCGCATTGTTGATTTTGTGAGCGGCGCCACATTTGCTTTAGACGGCAAATTGGAAAAAATCGGTAAAGATATTTTTATCTGTGTACCGGTAAATGTAACAGTTGATTATAACGACAAGAGCTATAATGACATGTCGGATCAATTCTCTTGGAAAGAACCTCAATTATAATAGGAGGTCAGCATGGCAGGCCGAATTTTATTCATTGGAGCCGGTGCGATGGGCGGTGCCATTTTACGTGGTGCTGTAGCTAATCGCTTGGTAGAGCCCCAAGCTGTGTATGTATTAGTTAAAACGGAAGCCAGTGCGGCTGCATGGCGTGAAGAATTAAACGTCAACGCCGGTACTGAGCTGCCTGATATAAAAGAAATAAGCACTGTCGTTTGGGCAGTGAAACCGCAAGTATTGCCTGAAGTTTTACCAAAGTTGAAAAATTTGTCGGCAGGTACGATTTGTTTGTCGGTGGCGGCCGGGATTACCTTGGCACGGCTTGAAAAAGCAATACCGCAGGCAATATGGTACAGGGCCATGCCGAATACACCGGTAGCGGTAGGTGCCGGCTTGACGGCGTTAACGGCAGGTACCAAAGGCAATGAAACCGTTACGGCTAAATTGAGTGCCTTATTTAATGCTATCGGTGAAGCTGTAGTTTGTTCCGAAGCCGATTTGGAACGACTGACGGCTATTTCCGGGTCCGGTCCGGGCTATGCGTTTGTTATTATGGACACCTTGGCTGATGCGGGCGTACGGTTGGGTTTAACCCGTAAAGTAGCCATTAAAGCGGCTGCCTATACTTTATTCGGTGCCGGTAAAATGGCACTGGATACGGAGACGCATCCGGCGGTATTGCGTGATCAAGTAACGTCTCCGGGCGGAACTACGATTGCAGGCATTGCCAAAATGGAAAAAGAAGGCCTTCGCTCAGCCTTACAAGAGGGTGTTATCGCTTGTTATGAACGCTCTTTGGAATTAGGCAAGCATTAGGAGGATTTGTGAAAGATAAAGAAAAATTAATTCGATATTTTGAAGCATCCGGTAGTGGCGAAGAAGCTCGTCGCATGCTCGACTTAGCCGAGCAAGTCGTGGCGGGCAAGCCATATCGGGTGACTGAGTTTATGTCGCCGGCAGGACTTGTGATTGCCGACGCAATTAAAGCGAATTTACCGCAACTGAAGGTAGAATTCGGTGGTGGCTATGAAGGAGCCGAGCGCATTCGCGTAGCATTTGTAGAATCAGATTTTCAAGGCAATGTAGATTTAGGCATTAAAGCCTTAAAAGTGTCTTGGGATCCGCGCTTCCGCTTGCTTACTCATCGTGATGTGTTGGGCTCGCTCATGGGGCTTGGTATTGAGCGCACCAATTTCGGTGACATTATTATGCAAACCGGTGGTGCTCAATTAATAGTGGATGCAGCCATGGCTGATTATGTGAAACAGAATTTTACAAAGATTGCCATGGTATCTGTTTCGGTTGAAGATATGGATATATCCGAAATTCAACCGAAAGAAGAAAAAATTAAAGAAATACGTACTACGGTAGCTTCTTTGCGTCTGGATGCGGTAGCATCTTCCGGATTCAGCGTATCCCGTACCAAAGTGGTCAGCTCAATTAACGCGGGGCTGGTGCAAGTCAATTGGCAACCGGCCAAGGGACCGGCACAGGAAGTCAAAGAAGGAGATATTATTTCGCTGCGTGGTCGTGGACGAATGAAGATTGAGGAAATTACAGGAACATCCCGTAAAGGACGCATCGGCGTCTATCTCAAACGATTCATGTAAATTAGGAGGTAAGCTATATGATTACACCAATGGATATTCACAATAAAGAGTTTGAAACAGGCTTTCGTGGGTACGACAAAGCATCAGTAGATGCATTTATGGCTGAACTGGTTCATGACTATGAAACCTTATATCGCGAAAATCGTGAAATGACAGACAAAATTGAGCAGTTGGAAAAACGCATTGCTCAATATGAAAAAATGGAAGCAACTATGAATGATGCTTTGGTATTGGCTCAAGAAACGGGTGAAAATGTTAAAAACTCGGCTCGTAAAGAAGCAGATCTCATCATCCAAGAAGCGGAACAACAACGTCGTCATATTTTAGAAGAAGCGGAACGCCAGTTGCGTGAAGGCTGTGAAAAATATGCGGTAATTCGCAACGAAGTAGCCGTTTTCAAAGCTCGTATGGAATCTCTATTGAACTCTCAATTGCAAATGGCAGATAGCTATGTGTTAGGCGATAGCAAAGTTCAACTTGAATCGGTTGATATTGATGAAGTAATTGCCGCAGCGGCTAAAGACAACTCAACAATTCACAGTAATGCCGGTGTAGCCGAAGATGTGTTGGCAGCTAAAGACACTGTTAGTGAGACGGCTGAAACTGAAACAACTGAAGATAATAAATAGCATATGAATCGGCTTGATGTTATATCAAGCCGATTTTGATATCATGGACATATGAAAGAATTTCATGAAGTGTATAAAAGAAACAGACTATAATATAAGTATAAACTGTTGTGCGAAAAGAGGTGCGGCACTATGATTACAATGGCCTTGCGACTCACGGGACAACGGTGTTTGGTAATAGGCGGTGGTGCCGTCGCCGAACGTCGTATCGCTTTGTTCCTTGAAGAAGGTGCCAAGGTGACCGTGGTAAGTCCGGAAGTGACCGATGCCATTGCTGCTTGGGCCAAATCCGGACAACTGGTTTGGTACAAGCAAAAATATGATGAATCTGTTGATTTAGGCGTCGATTTTGTGTTGTTGGCGACGAGCGACAGTGAACTCAATGCAAAATGTGCTCAAAAAGCACGTGACTTGGGGGCGTTGGTGAACCGTGCCGATGATCGCAGTGATTGTGATTTTACTTTCCCGGCGACAGTAGTTGTGGGCGATTTGGAATTTGCCATATTTACGGGGCGCGTCAGTCCGCGGTTGAGTCGTTTAATAAAAAAAGATTTGGCCAATCGCTATGAGGCGGTAGCCGAGATGTTGCCGGCTCTTAGAGCGATGCGTAAAACAGTACGTGAGCTTTTGGCGACGCCGGCGGAACGCGAAGAATTTTGGCAAAAATATTTAGGTCAAGAAGAGTTGATTAAGATAATAGAGGGTGATTGGAAATGTGTGGAGGATATATTGAGCGATGAAATTAATCGTATTAGGTCTAAATCATAGAAGTGCGCCTGTTAATGTGCGCGAAGTATTTTCGTTTGATAAAACGGAAATCAGTGAAGCTATCAATCACGTGTACGAACACGAACAGGTAGCGGAATGTGTGCTCTTATCTACATGTAACCGTACCGAATTATATGCGGTATTGGAAGATGTGGAAAATCCGAAAGAATTTATGCTTCATTTATTGCAACACTTAAAGGGTGTTGAAGACATGACCATTGAAGATGATTGGTTCTTCATGTATGAAGGTCGTGATTTATTGGCTCATTTATTCAATGTAGCATCCAGTTTAGATTCATTGGTGCTCGGGGAAGGTCAGATTTTAAGCCAGCTTAAAATGGCGTATATTTCAGCGTACAGCCGCGGTTTGACCGGTCCTATTTTTAATATTATTTTCCAACGCGCCATTAGCGTGGGCAAGAAAGTACGTACCGTTACGGGTATTGCCAATACGCCGGTATCGGTAAGTTATGCGGCGGTAAATTTGGCGGAAGATTGTTTGACAAAACCGATGAGTGAGGCAAAAGTACTCGTTTTGGGCGCCGGTGAAATGAGTGAATTGACGGCAACCCATCTTCAATCTAAAGGGGTTAAGAGTATTTTTGTGTCCAATCGTACGTATCATAAAGCGGAAGCATTGGCAAAACGATTCGGCGGCAAGGCTATTTCCTTTGACAGCTTTATCAATCAAGCCAAAGAGGCGGATATTTTGATTACATCCACCGGGGCGCCGCATTATATTATCGGCCCTGAAGAAGCGACTAAAATTGTGGCAGAACGCAAGGGTAATCCGATAGTTATGATTGATATTGCCGTGCCGCGTGACATCGATCCGGACGTTTCCCAAATTGATGACGTGTACTTGTTTAATATTGACTCGTTGGAAAGTGTTGTTGAAGCGAATAAACATCAACGTGAATTGGAAGCGGAAAAAGCAAAACCGATTATTGCGGAAGCAATTGATGATATTGAAGAAAAATTGGGCTACTTGTCGGTACGCCCGATGATGGTACTTCTCAGCGATAAAGCGGAACGTACTCGTAAACGTGAATTACATCGTGCCTTGGCAAAATTGCCGGATGCCGATGATCGCCTTCGTAAAATCATGGACAATATGTCGCGCATGATTGTGCGTAAATTATTGCGCGATCCGATGATTCGCTTTGGCGAAGTAGCCGGTAAAGATGAAGAAAATGAATACTGGAAACTGTTCCACGATATGTTTGACTTAGAAAAGGAGCGAAAATCCTTATGAGAAATATAATTCGTATAGGTACGCGCAGCAGTGCCTTGGCTTTATGGCAGGCTGAATTTGTCGGCTCGGAGCTGAAGCGCTTGTTTCCCGGCTGTGAAGTAGAACTCGTTCATCACAGTACTAAAGGTGACCGTATTTTGGAAAAACCGCTAGCTGCTATCGGCGGTAAAGGTCTTTTCACGGAAGAATTGGAAGCATCCATGCGCGAAGGCTCCATTGATATTGCCGTTCACAGTTTGAAAGATATGCCGACGGATTTGCCGAAAGGTTTGACATTGGGCGCGATTACAAAACGCGAAGTACCATGTGATGCATTGGTATCGCCAAAATATAAAACCCTTGATAAATTGCCGCAAGGCGCTAAAGTGGGAACCAGCAGCTTGCGTCGTCAGGCTCAGCTCTTGCATCATCGCCCCGATTTACAAATCAACGTCTTGCGCGGTAATGTGCAGACTCGACTTCGTAAATTGGAAGAAGAAAACTTTGATGCCATCGTGCTTGCTCAGGCAGGGCTTAAACGCTTAGGTTTGGCGGATCAAATTACCCAGGTTTTCACAGCCGATGAATTGATTCCGGCGGTAGGCCAGGGGGCCTTAGCTATCGAATGCCGCAGTGACGATCAGGAAATGCTCGATATGTTGGCAAAACTCAACGACGAAGATACCATGTGGTGTACTCGTGGGGAACGCAGCTTCTTGCGTCAGTTACAAGGCGGTTGCCAAGTACCGATGGGCGTTCATGGCACGATTCATAAAGGTCAGTTGACCTTAAAAGCGATTATTTCATCGCTTGACGGTAAAAACTGTTATGAAGGGGAATTAACCGGACCTAAGAAAACGGCTGATATTATCGGTCGTAACTTAGCTAAAGCCTTATACGAAGAAGGCGGTAAACATATCATCGATGAGTTGATTCAGGAGGGTGTAATTCAATGACCGGTATAGTGTATCTGATTGGGGCAGGCCCCGGCGATTATAAATTAATTACGGTCAAGGGCCGTGAATGTATCGAAAAAGCGGACGTTATTGTTTATGATTACTTGGCAGATGAGCATTTACTGCGCTGGGCCAAACCGGATGCAGAACTTATTTATGCCGGTAAACAGTGTAAAAACCATACCTTACATCAATATGAAATCAACGAATTATTAGTTAAATACGGCCTTGAAGGTAAAGTGGTAGCTCGTCTTAAAGGTGGCGATCCGCTTATTTTCGGTCGCGGCGGTGAAGAAGCCTTGGAACTTGCCAAAGCGGGCGTACCGTTTGAATTTGTGCCGGGCGTAACATCCGGTATTTCGGCACCGGCCTATGCGGGCATTCCCGTAACACAACGTGCCATGGCGACTTCTTTTGCCATCGTAACCGGTCATGAAGATCCGACTAAAAACGAATCCGGCATCAACTGGGAAGGTCTTGCTACCGCTGTTGACACTATCAGCTTTGTTATGGGGATCGGTAATTTACCGATGATTTCCCAGAAGCTTATGGAATACGGTCGTCCTAAAGAAACGCCGGTAGCCGTAATTCGTTGGGGCACTAAACCGGTACAGCAAACGTTGGTATCTACTTTGGAACATGTAGCCGAAGATGTTAAAAAAGCCGGAATTAAACCGCCATCCATTATTACGGTGGGGAATGTTGTGGGCCTGCGCGATTCTTTGCGCTGGTTTGACAATAAGCCGTTGTTCGGCAAAACAGTACTCGTAACGAGAGCTCGTTCTAAAGCCAGTGTGTTAACTGAGAAACTAGAAGAATTAGGTGCCAATGTAGTAGAAGCGGCAGCTATTAAAACACAGGCTTTGCCGGTAGGGCAGCCGGAAAAAGATGTATTGCTTAATGCGCATTCTTATAAAACGGTTATTTTTACCTCCGCTGAAGGTGTACGTTTCTTCTTTGAAGCCTTGGAAGGCTTAGGTAAAGACAGCCGCGTATTGGGCGAAGCCAAGCTTTGTGCGATTGGCAGTGCCACTGCTAAAGCATTGCATGATAAAGGCCTTTTAGCCGATATTATTCCGGCAGATTATAAAGGCGAATCCGTAGTAACGGCGTTAAAACCAATCCTTGAAAAAGGCGATAAAGCGTTATTGATTCAGCCTAAAGTGGCTCGTAAAGTGATTTTCAACGGTCTTACCGAAGCCGGTATTGATGTGACGGTTGTTCGCTTGTACGAAACCCTGTTGGATAATTCCCAGGCGGATATTTTGCGTGATGCATTGGCAGCGGGTGAAGCGGATTATATTACGTTCACCAGCTCCTCCACGGTAACAAATACATTGAGTATGCTCGGTGAAGACGGTGCGGCTTTAATTAAAAAAGCACGCGTTGCCTGTATCGGACCTATCACGGCCGCAACTTGTGTGGAACACGGTATTCAGCCTAATTTAATCGGCGAAACCTTCACCATTCCGGCCATGGTTGATATGATTAAAGCGGATGTAGCTAACGCTGCTGAAACAAAATAAATAAAATGAAACTGTCAGAGTGTCAGCTGCGGCTGACACTCTTGGCATGGCATTTAGGCAAAATATATATGTTTAACAAAATAAAACTGGCTTGCTTACGCAAACCGTACTACAATAGAAGCGTAGTATTACATAAAGGAGACGATGAATAATGTTAGACTTAACCTATCGTCCGCGCCGTTTGCGGACAACACCGGCTATGAGAGCTTTGGTACGCGAAACAACATTGCAAGTAGAGGATTTAATTTATCCGTTGTTTATTGTGCCGGGGACCGGTGTTAAGGAGGAAATTACATCGTTACCGGGACAATACCATTTGTCCGTGGATGAAGCGGTAAAAATTGCTAAAGAAGCACAGGCCCTCGGTATTTTGGGCGTTGAAATATTCGGTTTGCCAACCTATAAAGACCCGCAAGGTTCGTCTGCATGGGATATGGAACAACCGGTACAACAGGCTATTAAAGCCATTCGTAAAGAAGTACCGGAACTCATTGTTATTTCCGACGTATGCCTTTGCCAATACACCAGCACCGGTCATTGCGGTTGTGTTGAAAACCACGAAGTTTTGAACGACGAAACATTGCCGTTGCTTGCTAAAGTTGCCGTAAGCCATGCTCAGGCAGGTGCTCATATGGTAGCTCCGTCTGATATGATGGACGGTCGTGTAGCCGTTATCCGAGAAGCTCTTGACGATGCCGGTTTTACCAACGTATCCATCATGAGCTATGCCGCTAAATACGCCAGTGCTTACTATGGTCCGTTCCGTGATGCCGTTCATTCCACACCGGAATTCGGCGACCGTAAAGGTTACCAGATGGACGAAGCAAATCGCTTGGAAGCCATGCGCGAAATCGAACTCGACATTCGTGAAGGTGCCGATATTATCATGATTAAACCGGCGCTTTCTTATCTCGATATTGTTCGTGAAGCACGCGACAACTTTGACTATCCGTTGGCTGTTTACAATGTAAGCGGTGAATACGCCATGGTTAAAGCGGCAGCTCAGCAGGGTCTTGTTGATGAAAAACGCATCGTTTTGGAAACTTTATTGTCCATGAAACGTGCCGGTGCCAAAATCATCATCACTTATCATGCCATGGATGTAGCTCGTTGGTTGCGTAAATAATTGAAACACGTTTTAATGTAAGTCGTTGTTTTTTGGAGCCTTTAGGGCCGGCAAAAACTCGATTCTCATGCCGTTGTTGTTAATATCGTAAGGAGAAGATTATGTTTACATTAGATAAATCTAAACAAGCTTTTAATGAAGCTAAGGTCTATATGCCGGGTGGCGTTAACAGCCCAGTGCGCTCATATCGCAGTGTGGGCTCCGAACCGCCATTTATCAGCTCTGCATCCGGCGACCGCATTTATGATATTGACGGCAATGAGTACATTGATTATGTTTTATCTTGGGGCCCTATGATTTTGGGCCATGCCAAATCCGAAGTAGTAGCTGCTTTGCAGGAAGCCGTTTTACGCGGTACCAGCTATGGAGCACCGACTCTTCTGGAAACGGAACTCGCTAAAAAAATCCAGGCGTTCATGCCGAATATGGAAATGCTCCGCATGGTTAACTCCGGTACGGAATCGACCATGAGTGCCTTGCGTGTGGCGCGCGGTTATACGGGGCGTGATAAAATCGTTAAATTCATCGGTTGCTATCATGGTCACAGCGACGGGTTATTGGTAAAAGCCGGCTCTGGTTTGGCTACCTTCGGTGTGCCTGACAGCCCCGGCGTACCGCCCGGTGTAGCTGCCGATACGTTGACTATTCCGTACAATGATATTGAAGCGGTTAAAGCCTTATTTGAAAAAGAAGGTCACAGCATTGCAGCGGTTATCGTAGAACCGGTAGCCGGCAATATGGGCTGTGTACCGCCTGTACCGGGCTTCTTGGAAACTCTTCGTGAGTTGACAACCGCTCACGGCGCATTGCTTATTTTTGACGAAGTAATGTGCGGTTTCCGTGCCAGCTCCGGCGGTGCCCAGAAGAAATACAACATCAAACCGGACTTAACTTGTCTCGGCAAAATCGTAGGTGGCGGGTTACCGATGGCCGTATTCGGTGGTTCCCGTGAAATCATGAGCCAGGTTGCACCGGCCGGTCCTATTTATCAGGCAGGTACTTTGAGTGGTAACCCGATTGCCGTAACAGCCGGTTTGGCAACGCTCAGCATTTTACAACAGGATCCGACTGTATTCAAACGTTTGAATCAGGCAACTGAAACACTTTGCCAAGGTCTTAAAGAGTTGGGTGCTAAACATAATGTACCGGTTCAGGTTCAATATGTGGGCTCTATGTTTACCTTGTTCTTCAGCGATAAACCGGTACATAATTTTGATGACGCATCGGCTTGTGATATGGAAGCGTTCAAAAAATTCTTCCATTACAATTTGAGCCACGGCATTTATTATGCACCAAGCCAATACGAAAGTAACTTCATGTCGGCTAAACATTCCGCACAGGATATTGAACATACTCTGGCGGTAGCCGATGAAGCATTTGCAACTTTATAATAGCTGATACAGCTTGCTGAGAATCTGAATTGATACGATTGGCGCATGCTACGAATGGACATGGCCGTAGCGGATGATTTCATTATTCGGCAAGTATGTATTTAATCCATTGCAAGGTGGCGAAGTGGCCATAGCGATGTTATAATTAAAATTGGATAATCAAATGTTAGACCCCTGCCATTTGGAAGGGGTCTTGTGCTAATACAGAGGAGATATGATTATGGAACGATTAACACCCGAAATGGTGGCCGCAGCTCGCAAGAGTTTGCAGGAATGTTTGCATAACAGTGTGATCCCCAAGGAATATTGGGATGAAATTTCTCATTGGCTGAAAGCCACTCAAATGGAGAATATCTACTTAGTCGGCCGCGATGCGATCGGCGCATGGTGGGCCTCCAAAGAAGTTCGTAAAATGGGTTTTGCCATTAATTTTGCCAAAGGCGGCTGTCTGCCGGGCAATTGGTTCCCGGAAGGTGAAAATTGGGATATGGCGCAAGCTAAGGCTAAATACAATCTGGTATCCGATTGGCAATGCCTGATTGAACATGATGCCTTAATTAAAATATAAAAAGTAAAAAGAGAATAAGAGGTTAGTATGAGCGGTGTTAGAAAAAGTGCCAGCTTGTCCGTTGTCACTTTGAGCTGGCCTATTTTTATAGAAATATTCTTACAGATGCTGATTGGTAATATTGACCAGTTCATGATGAGTCATTATTCCCAGGAAGCGGTAGCTGCCGTAGCCAATGCGAATCAGATTATGAATATTTTCATCTTCTTGATTACTGTTATGAGTACGGCTACCACCATATTGATTGCTCAATATTTGGGGGCCAAAAATCCGACCAAGATAAACGAAGTAACGACGGTGAGTATTGCCTTTAACTTCGTGTTCAGTTCTGTGGCGGCGCTGTTTATTTTAGTGGCCCATCGGATGCTTTTCGAGTGGCTCGGTGTACCGGAAGAGATTATCGATGATACGAGCCTTTATATGACTATCGTAGCCGCCAGTATTCCGATTACGGGGATTTATACGGCCTTTGTGGCCACTTTCCGCGGTTTTTCGTTGCCGATTATTACCATGTGTGTAGCCTTCGTTATGAACGTGGTACACATTTTCAGTAACATGGTGCTCATTTACGGTTGGGGGCCGATTCCGTCCATGGGCGTTTTGGGCGTGTCTATTTCGACGACATTGAGCAAGGGCTTAGGATTACTTTTGGTATTCTATCTGTTCAAAACCCAGCTCAATGTTAAATTGTCCTGGTCGTACTTAAAACCGTTCCCGAAAGAAACGTTGAAGCGTTTATTGCATATCGGCGTACCGTCCGGCGGGGAAACGTTGTCCTATCAGTTATCCCAGACTACGATTATGAAGATGGTTAATATTTTCGGTATCATGGTTATTAATACGAAGGTATATGCCTATATTATTTCCATGTTCTGTTATATGTACACCATTGCGCTGGCCAATGCGGCCCAAATTATCGTAGGCTTTTTGGTCGGTGCGGATCGGGAAGACGAAATTTCCGGACGAGTGTGGCATACGATGTGGCTGGGCATGGCCATCAGTATGACTTTATCCGTGTCGTTCTATTTACTGAGTGATTATATATTTGCTTTTTTCACGGATGAACAGGAAATCATTACTCTCGGTAAAACGATTCTTCTGATTGAAATTTTCTTGGAAATCGGGCGAACGGTCAATATTATTATGGTTCAATGTTTACAGGCGGCCGGCGATATCAGGACGCCGATGATTGTAGGTATCTTTGGTATGTGGCTCTGTGCCGTTGTTTTGTCCTATGTATTGGGCATTTGGCTCGATTGGGGGCTCGTCGGCATCTGGATTGCCATGGCCATTGATGAAGGTGTGCGTGCCGTTATATTCGTATGGCGTTGGCACAGCGGTAAATGGAAGAATAAGAAGCTGATTGAAGAAACGGCTTGATGAGATTTTTTGAAAAACATCGAGCAACAGCTGGTTGAATATTCAATGGCAAAGAGATTTGTGTAGCATAGTAGACTTAGTAAAAAGAGAGTTAGAGGAAGAAGTATGAAGCGTAAGGTTGGGATTATTGGGTTAGGTTTACTTGGCGGTTCTTTGGCAAAAGGACTGGTACAATTTACAGATTATGAAGTAATCGGGTATGCACGGCGTTCGGAAATCTGTGAGCAGGCGTTAGCCGACAAAACAGTGACGCATGCCTATAAAGATCCTAAAGAAGTGGTAGCAGAGGCGGATATTTTGGTATTCGCCTTGCCGCCGGACACTAATGCGAGGCTGTTTGAGGAGTTGGCACCGCTCATTCGGCCTCGCACTCTTATAACCGATGTGTCCAGTACGAAGACGAATTTTGCCCGTACAGTAAAACAGTATTTGCCACAAGGTGCCAAGTTTGTGTCAATTCACCCTATGGCCGGCTCTGAAAAAGGCGGTTATGGCATGGCGAAAGCCGATTTGTTTAAAAACTGTACATGGATTGTGTTGGAAGATGATGTCGAATCCGGTTGGGATGCAGCTGCGGCGGCAGAATTGGCCGAAATGGGCAAGCTTTTGGGCGGTCGGGTAGAGCAGATCCCCATGAGCGTCCATGACGGTTTTATGGCTACCATAAGTCATATGCCTCATATGGTGGCTGCTATGGTTGCCACTATAGCGGGCGGTGATGAATTCGGTGATTTACGCCTAAGATTGGCGGCCGGCGGGTTTCGCGACATTACACGTGTGGCGGGCGGTAATCCCGGCATGTGGCGAGAAATCATAACGGGCAACCGTACGGAAGTGGTCCGTGCGTTATCGGATTTAGAACAACAAATATCAAATATTAAAAATTTACTTTTAACGGCAGATGATGATACACTAGAATCGTATTTGAATGATGCCAAGCACATTCGTGATAAATTTTCCCTGTTATAGGAGGATATGATGGGCTTATTTGAAGAAACTTGTAAAAAGATTACCCCAAAAGACGCCGCCATCGGTGATGCGGTGCAAGCCGTTTGGGATCGTGCCACGCCGTACGGCAGTTTTGGCAAATTGGTAGACATGGTAAAGCAATACGCTATGGTAGCACGTCAACCATCGCCGTCGATTCCGAAACGCTGCATGATTATTGCGGCCGCCGACCACGGTGTGGCGGAAATGGGGGTTAGTGCCTATCCGATTGATGTAACCGTTGGCATGACGCAGAATTACCTGATTCCGAAAGGGGCCGGTGCCAATGCACTGGGCAACTATTGCGGTACCGACATGGAAGTAGTCGATGTGGGTATCAAAGCGGACATGAACTGGGTGCCGGGGTTACGTCATAATAAAATCCGCATGGGAACACGCAATTTTTTAAAAGAACCGGCTATGACCAAAGAAGAAGCCATTCAGGCTATGGAAGTGGGCATTGCCCTCGTTAATGAAAAAGTAGCTGAAGGCTATAATGTATTCCTCGTAGGTGAAATGGGGATTGCCAATACGACGGCCAGTGCCGTTATGACAGCTAAATTCGCCGGTATTACGGCGGAACAGGCCACCGGTCGTGGCACGAACATCTCCGATGAACGCCTTAAAGTTAAACAAAAAGTTGTTCACGATGCGTTGGAAAAATATGCTGATATAGATAAAAATGACGGCCTCGGCATCTTGCATTCCGTAGGCGGTTTGGAATTTGCCTGCATTACCGGGATTATCCTCGGTGCGGCCGCGGCTCATGCCATGGTAATCATTGACGGTTTCAATACCACCGCTTGCGCGTTGGTGGCTCATTCCTTGGTACCTGAAAGCATGGATTATGTAATGGCGTCCCATTTATCCGCTGAAAAAGCACATAACAGAGCTCTTAATACATTGGGTCTTGAAGCCTATGTTAACCTTGGCCTTTGCCTCGGTGAAGCATCGGGCGGATCCATTCAAATGGGGATGCTTGATTTAGCCGTGCGCATGTATCAGGAATTAGAAGGAGGGCACCAAGCATGAGAGACTTTGTGATTAAACCGTTGAATCAGGCATGCATGGATGCGTGCCAGCTTCGTGTAGATAATTTGACCAAACCGATTTACAGTTTGGCTCAATTGGAAAAAATCGCCGTTCGTTTGGCCGGCATCTACAATGTGGAACAGCCGAACCATATTAAAAACGGCGTGCTGATTTTTGCCGGTGATACAGCTGTTGACGGTATGCAAAACCATACCAAAGGCCAGGAAAGCTTGGCTGCCGTGACTCGTCTCGGCAGTGGTCACAGTGCGACCGGGGCGGCTGCTAAAAAATTGGAAGCAGACGTAACGATTGTAGACGTAGGTTTAGAACAAGATACTGCGGCTGTAAAAGGTATTGTCAATAAAAAAGTAGCCGACGGGGCCCGTTTCTTCGGTAAAGCACCGGCCATGACAGCTGAAGAAATGGAAGCTACCTTGGAAGTCGGTTTTCAGATGGCCGATGAATTGGCAGCTAAAGGCGTACAGGCAGTAGCACTCGGTAATGTGGGCGAACGCAGCTTATTGAGCGGTTTGGCTGTTACGGCGGCGATTACCGGCTACCCGATGGGCGAATTGTTGACCGATAATGAATGCACTTTGTCGATTCAGGAAAAAGCGGACCGTTTGAGTGCTACGTTGCAGCGTTATGCCTTGAGCGGCGATGAACCTTTAAAAGTGTTGCAAAGCGTAGGCTCTTTAGACATTGCGGCTATGGTCGGTTTCTATCTTGGTGCGGCCGTTAATCGCATGGCCGTCGTATTTGACAACGCCGTAACCGGCTCTGCTTTATTGGTGGCTCGGGCTATTAATCCGGCCGTGATGGACTTCGTATTCCAGTCGGCAGCCTATAACGAACCGGTTCACAAAGCACAGATGAAATTCTTGGGCATCAGCCCGTTCTTGTATTATGATTTAGAAATGGACGAAGCCTTGGGTTCCGTTATGGGATTATCCGTAGTGGATGCGTCGCTTCATATGTTGAACGACATGAAAACCTTCGGCGAAGCAACGGTGACCGTAGCTGAAGACGGACCGGGCAACAAACGTCAGGATGGGCGGTAATTATGAGTAAGTATTTGCATGGTTTATGTGCGTCCGGTATCAGCGGTAATATGATGATTGGGGCATTGCTTAATTACGGCGTACCGTTCGATTTTTTTAAAAAATCGCTGACACCGCTCAATTTAAGCGGCTTTTCGCTGATTCATGAGCAACGTGAAAAAATGGGCGTCGAAGGAACGTATTTTGATGTGAAACTAAAGGGCAAAGGTCATGGTCACGCCCATGTGCACACTCATGACGGAATTCACTTTCATACGCATGCTTATGGCGAACGTCGTAATTATCCGGAAATTAAAGCACTCATTGAAGCGGCTCCTTTATCCGATTGGGTAAAGGAAAAAGCTTTGACTGCGTTTTTAAATTTAGGTATGGCGGAAGCCAAAGTGCATAATACGACCTTGGACGAAGTGCATTTCCACGAAGTGGGTGCCATTGATTGTATCATTGATATCGTGGGTACCATGATCTGCTTGGAGTACCTTGATGTGACAGGTATTATCTTCTCACCGCTCCATGTAGGGCAGGGGAAAGTGAAATGCGAGCATGGTCTTATGGATATTCCGACGCCGGCTACGGCGGCTCTATTGGAGGGGTTTCCTACCTATGTGACCCCGGTGCAGGGGGAATTGGTAACGCCGACGGGAGCAGCTTTGGTTAAAACATTGAACGTGAACGGTTTCCAACCGGGCGCAACGGCTCCAACTAAGGAAGAAACACAAATGGCGCTGCTAACTATGATGGATAAAGCCGAAAATGCACCTAAAAAGGGTGTAGGCCTCGGCTTCATGGATTTCCCTATCCCTAACGTATTTACTCTCTTTGAGGCGTAAATAGAGCGTTTTATATGGTATTAAACCGTATCGGCTCGCTTAAAACGGTGAGCCGATATTTTTGTAAAAAGTTTGTATAATTTTTTTTTACAAAAGTGTTGACATGGGACTAAGTTCTTTGGTATCATAATTAAGCAGTCAGGGACAAGACACTTTGAATGCAGTCAAGTTAAAAAACTACTTGACAATATATCGTTAACGGTGTAGAATAGTTTCTGTTGTGAAATGCGGAAATAGCTCAGTGGTAGAGCACCGCCTTGCCAAGGCGGGGGTCGCGAGTTCGAATCTCGTTTTCCGCTCCACTTTTATTCCTCGATAGCTCAGTCGGTAGAGCAATCGGCTGTTAACCGATCGGTCGTAGGTTCGAGTCCTACTCGGGGAGCCATTTTTTTTACTCAGGTTAATACCTTTGTATATATAGGGGTATCGCCAAGCGGTAAGGCAACGGACTCTGACTCCGTCATTCAAAGGTTCGAATCCTTTTACCCCTGCCAATTTATATGACTCATTAGCTCAGCTGGCAGAGCACCTGACTTTTAATCAGGGTGTCCCGCGTTCGAATCGCGGATGAGTCACCACTTTCCGGCCCGTTGGTCAAGCGGTTAAGACACCGCCCTTTCACGGCGGTATCGGGGGTTCGATTCCCCCACGGGTCACCAACTACATGGACGATTAGCTCAGCTGGGAGAGCGCCTGCCTTACAAGCAGGATGTCGGCAGTTCGATCCTGTCATCGTCCACCACATAGAAAAAGAGCTTTTGATACACTGTATGGGCATCAAGAGCTCTTTTTATTTTTAGATTTTAACGGGTAGTTGGGTATATAAATATCACTTCACTAATAACGGGGGTTCGCGAACGTTCGGGGACACTTGTCGAAAAAAGTCATTAACTTTTTTCGATATAATATCTATTAGCATTGATTTATAACTAATATTTTCAGATTGAATAATTTTCGGTATTTTAATACGTAAACATGATAAAGTGACGGTTTCTTAAACGTCATTTTTTTATTTTTTGCACTTTGTTAAATAGAATATATAATTTTAAGTTATTAATATGTTATCGGTATGATATAAAAATAAGAGATAGATACATCAAAAATAAATGTAAACAAATCAAAGAATGCAGAATTTAAGGGCATTTTTTTGAAGGAAAAAATAATAAAATTTTTAATTAATTTTATGAAAAGATTTGATTAAATTTGATAAATATGTCATTATTATATTATAAATGATTAATGTGGATATATAATATGATATTTAGTCATCTTTTTAGGGGATTAAAACTGAATATAGAAGACGATAGGTGAAGGATTATTTTCTTACATTATGGGGATAATTAGGTATAGGTACTTGAAAGGGGTATGTTATATGAGTAAGAAATCCAGAACACTGTTAGTTGTGTCATTGCTTACGAGTTCAGTGCTATATCCGGGGGCGGATGTATTAGCGGCTGATTTAACTACTGATCAGCAGGCCGTGTATGATGCGGTGATTGCAAAATTACAATTGGGAGAAGGCCCAGGCGTTACTATAGGGGATAATTCGGCTACAAAAATGGATACGTCTGTAGCCATTGGTACAAATGCTAATGCCAATGCCAATTCATCGAATACAGCGGTAGGCTGGAATGCTACCGCTACCGGTATTGGTCATAGTGCAGCCTATGGGACTAATGCAAAGGCATTGGGCGAGGGCTCTCTTGCCGTAGGTCCTGGAGCTGAGGCTTATGGCAAAGCCGGTATTGCTATTGGTAATACCGCGATAAGTAATACGGAAACTTTGAATGAATCATCCATTGCTATCGGTGATAGAGCAAAAGCTCAAAGCAGTGGCTCTATTGGTATGGGGGGTATCGCGGAGGCTTCAGGAAAACGCAGCATTGCAATGGGTCATCATGCAAATGCTGCCGGTGATTATTCAATGGCCTTAGGAAGTTATAATAACGCAACCGGGGCAGATTCAATTGCAATCGGCCATAATGCTGTTGCTACTAAAAGCTCATCTGTGGCAATCGGGTCTAGTAGTGTAGCCGATAGAGGTTATGACACCTACGGCTATATAGCAGATCATACTGCATTTACTAGTGATATTGAATTACTTACGTATCTTGGTAAGCTAGACGAATATTATGCAGCTGTAGAGGCTATTACAGCAAATGAAAAAGATTATAAAGAAAAAGATGCGGCATGGAAAGCTGATAGAGATAATGAAGCATTAAGAGCTGCAGCCGAAGAAGCTAAGACAAAATTGACCGCTAGCCAGCAGGCCTTATTAAAAATTACGGCTGCCTATAAATCGTATTTTGGTGCTGCCTCGGTAGGTACAGATTTTGCGACTCGTTAAATTATGGGTGTGGCAGCCGGTAGTGAAGATACAGATGCAGTCAACGTAGCCCAACTAAAAATTGTGGAATCAATTGCTAAAGCTCACACCGAACTTACTCTTGACGGTAAATCCGCCAAAGCCGGTGCTGATGGTGCCTTAGGCGACTACATTGGCGATAATAATCTCACCATGGCTGTTAAAGATGTCAATGGTCAGAAAGTTTATGATCTCAAGTTGAGTAATGAAGTCGTAATCGATACGCCTGGCAAGGACGGCAAAGACGGTATGACTCGTATCGTATATGTTGACGAAAAGGATAAAGAGCATACAGTAGCTACGTTGGAAGATGGTTTGAAGTTTGCCGGGGATACAGAAAATGTAACCATTCCTAAGAAGCTTAACGAAACTTTAGAAGTTAAAGGTGGCATTAGCGATGCGAAACTACTCACGGATAAAAATATCGGCGTGGTAGCAGCTGATGGTGGCTTAACCGTTCAATTAGCAAAGAACCTTAACTTGGCTGATGGTAGTATCACAATTGCATCTGACTCTATGAAAGATGAAAACGACAAGTGGCTCGTTAAAGGCCAAGATGGTAAGTGGTACAGTGATTTAAGAGGGGCCACATATGATGCGGATACGCAGACATATACTAAAGACGGTGAAGCTTTAAATGCTGTAACAAATCTAGTAAGAGGTTCAGTGACGTTAAGTCCTACGGGTCTCGACAATGGTAACCAACGTATCGTTAACGTGGCACCAGGTAAGTTTGATACTGATGCTGTTAATATGGCTCAACTTAGACAAATTGCCAATAAGCCGGAACATCATAACAGAGTTACTGTCTATGGTGAAACGGCTAAACCGGGTGAAAACGGTGAACATGGTGAATATGTTAAAATCACAACCTCACTATGAGTGTAAAAGAAGTTGATGGTCAATTAATTCACGATATTCAGTTGTCCAAATTCGTCGACTTGGAAGAAGGTCAGTTAACCTTTACACTGCCGCAAGATGAAAACAATCCTACGTTCAGACAGGCGGCCGATGCTAATAGCAGTCAGGTAACTTTAAGTGCAGCCGGCTTGGATAGCGGTAACCAACGTATTATCAATGTTGCTGACGGTGTCGATGATAAAGATGCGGTTAACGTTTCACAGTTGAAAGCCAATAAGGTAACTCTGACTGCCGGTGATAATGTTCAGATTACGCCTAAGACGGAAACTGATGGTTCTACAAATTACACAATTGCGTCTACCGATACGATTACAGGCCTCACTAATATTACGTGGGATCCAACTACCGGTATCGTAAGTGGTCGAGCCGCAACCGAAGATCAGTTGAATGCAGCAATTTCTAACGTTGTAACTTCTGTCGGTGGAGCGCATACCGAACTTACTCTCGACGGTAAATCTGCAACAGCCGGTGAAAATGGTGAGCTAGGCGATTATATTGGCGAAAACAATCTCACTATGGCTGTGAAAGACGTTAACGGTCAGAAAGTTTATGACTTGAAGTTGAGTAATGAAGTCGTTATCGGTACACCGGGCAAGGATGGCAAAGACGGTACGCCTGGTAGCATCGGCTTGGTTGGTCCACAAGGCCCTGCCGGTGAAGATGGCCAACCGGGTAAAAATGCTTACGGCGAAATCTCCGTGAAGAACGGTGCTGATGGTAGTGTACGCATTGGTGGAACTACTGGTGAAGATGGGAATGTTACCGGCGAACGCTCCGTTAAGAAAGACTCTGTGATTAACTTCGTTAACGGCTCTAAAATTCAGATTCCCCAGAGCGGTAATGATATCACAGTTGGTTTAGATCCGGCGTTTGTTAAGGAAGTAAACGATAATACAACCAATATTTCCAACTTGACAACTCGTGTAACTAAGGTTGAAGGCGATGTAACCAATGTTAAGCAAGACATCACTAAGATTAACAACGACATCACCAATATCAACAAAGACATTACTAACATCAACACTAAGATTGAAAACATCGAAGGTAAAGCTGGCGTAGCCAATGTAGTAGGCGATATTGAAATCGGTGTTAAGGTTGAAAAAGTCGATGCTAATGATGCGACTAAGGGTGTCAAAGTTAGTCTTGATGAAAAAATCACAGTTGGCGGTATTACTATTGACGGTAAGAAATCCGGTGAAGGTGAAACTGCAAGCCGTACGATTACCGGTTTAACCAATACGAAGTGGGATGCTGATAATGTTGTTGAAGACCGTGCAGCGACAGAAGGTCAGTTGAAAGATTTTGCCAGCACTATAGCAGGTTCTGTTGGTGCAACTACGATTAACGGCGATGATAATATCAACGCTGTGAAAGTGGAAGGCAAGAATGAGTACAACTTATCCTTAAGTGACGACTTGAAAGTTGGCAACAGTATTTCCGTTGATAACATGACGTACATTTCCAAAGATGGCATCAATGCTAATGACAAGGAAATTAAGAATGTCAAAGCTGTAGAACTTTCGGCCGATGGAAGCAGTGCCGCTACAACCGGCCAGGTTTACATGGTTCGTGAAGAATTGTCAACAGCTATCGGTGGTGTAGCAACAGCCGTTTAAAACAATGCACATCAAATTTCCAAACTGGATTCGAAGGTTAATAAATCCGGTGCCGGTGCCGCTTTGGCAGCCTTGCATCCACTCGATTACGATCCGGATAACAAGTGGAACTTCACGGCCGGTATGGGTACTTATCACGGCTCTAACGCGGTAGCTTTGGGTGCCTTCTATCGTCCGAATGAAAACACTTTATTCAGTATCGGCGGATCTATGGGTAATGGCGAAAACATGATGAACATGGGCGTCAGCTTGAAGTTCGGTAATTCCAATCCGTATGCCGGCATGAGCAAAGGTCGTTTAATTGAGTATGTTGAAAAACAAACCAGTGAAATTGATGATTTGAAAGCTCAGAACGAAAGTCAAAATGAACGAATTCAGAAGTTGGAAGAATTGGTTCAGTCCTTAATGAGTGCGCGATAGTTGAATCAAGGCAGTACCTAATTATAAGGGTGTAAATAGTGATACACAATTGTAAGGGTGTATATAGCAGTACATTTCTGTAGTTAGTGTTAAGGCAGGAGGTGGCACAGGGGAGCTAAGCAAGAGTTTCCACAAAGCAATTTTAGTCAATCGTGGCAGTCAGTGACTGCAGGGGACGCGGCTTGACTAAAAAATGCAGTAGTAACTATTTTTCTCAAGCAAATGAGGCTGTATATAAAATGTGAGTAAAATTGCATTTGGATACAGCCTCTTTGTTTTATTTTATTGTTTTTGCTCCATTGTTTTGTCCTATAACCATTGCATTGATTCATTGTTTTTGCTCTATCTCCCTCTTTTTGCGTCACTTATTTCATATTCTCCCTCTGTTCCGTTGTGCAATTTACGGCAATACTATATAATTAATTAGATAGAGAATTTTAACATATAGTTGTGAAGGAGATAGTATGCGATTACGTAGAAAACCTTGGATTGACGAGGCTATTCATGAATATGATTCCCATGTAATTTTGGAAAACCACGAGGTACATAAAGGCAAGTGGCGTGAGCTGTTTGAAGATCCAACCAAACCTTTATACTTTGAACTAGGTACCGGTAAGGGCCGCTTTATAGCCGGCATGGCAGAAACTTATCCGGATGCTAACTTCGTAGGCTTTGAAGTGCAGTTGGGCGTTTTATATTATGCGGCACAGAAGGTATTTGAACGAAATTTACCGAATGCCAAGGTATCTTTATTTGATATTGCCGGTATTGAAGATGTTGTAGCACCGGGCGAAGTTGACCGTTTTTACATTAACTTCTGTGATCCATGGCCAAAAGCACGTCATGCTAAACGTCGTTTGACATACCGTACGTTTTTAGACAGATACGCTCGTTTGTTAAAACCACAGGGCGAAATTCATTTCAAAACCGACAATGAAGGACTCTTCTTGTTCTCTTTGGAAGAATTTAAAGAATGCGGTTGGACATTAAAAAATGTAACTTACGATTTACACAGCACGGATATGCCGAATGTAATGACCGAATACGAAGAAAAATTCAGTAAAAAAGGACAGCCTATTTTCCGTTTGGAAGCAATCAAACCTGAGGAGGCGTAGCCATGGCTCAAGAGGTTAAAAAAAAGCCTGCATTCAGTTTGAAAACGTTGTTCCGTAATGATGCACAAGCCATCATGGTAATGGTGGGCATTTGGATTATTATCGGCAGTTTCAATATATATAGTGCCACATCCGTTGATTTGGTGCGGCAAGGTTCGTTTTTTGCCAGTAATATCGTAAAACACATACTCTATTTATGTGTAGGCCTGTTTTTCGGGCGAATGCTGTATCGTTTGGATTATCGGAGATTTAAAAATTCAAATACCTTAAACAGCATCATGTTGGTCGTTTTGATTGCTTTGCTGGTAGTTTTTGTGGCCGGTGAAGTCATTAACGGTGCACGTCGTTGGATTCCGTTGCCTTTTGGCGCTTCGATTCAGCCGTCTGAATTTGCTAAGTTGGCTGTTATTTTGTGGGCCGCTAAATGCATTGATGATTGGCGTAAGCGCTATCCGACAGTGGAATTGTTTGAAAAACACGATTGTTATGGCAAACCGTATAAATTTCAGACGCAGTTTAATATTTCAAAAGCCTTGTGGGCTCCGATTGCGTTTGCCACATTGACCTTAATTCAGCCGGATACGGGGACTGCCGTGTTGATTTTGGCCTTTCCGTTGCTTTTGATGGTAATGGGCAAAATGAGCAAGGAATCTCGTAAGCGTTTGATGGTGTTGGGCAGCATGGTCATAGCCGGCTTTGTGGTTCTCGTTATGATGTCACCCTATCGTTTAGAACGTATTTTGGCATGGCTTGATCCTTGGGGACATGCACAGACACTTAGTTATCAAAGTGTTCAAAGTATGTTGGCCATCGGGTCCGGCGGCATTTTAGGGCAGGGCCTCGGTGAAGGGACCGCCAAATACTTTTACTTGCCGGAAGCACATACAGACTTTGCCTTTGCGGTTTGGGCACAGGAAACGGGCATAATTGGAGCGTTGTTGTTAACCGCAGTCGTATTCTTATTCGTTTATTACGGCTTACGGGTGGCTGCCGATGCTCGCGATTTATTCGGTAAATTAGTAGCCATCGGGATAACTTGCCTTATTGGCGGACAGGCCTTTTTCAATATGTTGATGGTTTGCGGTGTACTGCCGGTTACCGGGGTACCGTTGCCGTTTGTTTCTTACGGCGGTTCATCATTAGTAATGAATATGTTGGCTATTGCGATATTACTCAGCATTTCACGAAGCAATGAATTGGCTAATCGTCGAATCGGAGCACAAGGTGTGGCACCGTCACTTCGTGAAGAAACGCGTAGTCGTTTCAGACCGACTGCCGGTGGTGTCAGATAGAACAGGATTAACGCGTTAGCGTGAAGGTTTTTTACGAACGTTAGCTGTTTAGTGTGTTGTTGAATATCTGTATTTAACCGTCAATTGACGGCATTAAATAAATTAAACGATCTTTTATGTGTTAAAAACAAGGATTTCAGAAAGGATTTAGAGGAATGAAAGACTTTATTGACGTATCTGAACGGCCGTCAAATGTGGCCATGTTGCCGTTGAGTTTTCAACATTTATTTGCTATGTTCGGGGCTACCGTATTGGTTCCGTACTTATTAAAAGCGGATCCGGCAACGGCGTTATTTATGAACGGGATTGGTACCATTCTGTACTTATTTATTTGTAAAGGAAAAATTCCTTCTTATTTAGGTTCCAGTTTTGCGTTTATTGCGCCGGTATTATCCGTTATGGCAGCCGGCATGTCTTATGAAGCGGCACAAGGCGGGTTTATTGCTTTCGGTTTAGCATTTATCGTGTTGTCATTCATCGTTCGTGCCGTAGGTATTGGTTGGATTGATTTGTTATTCCCACCGGCTGCGATGGGGGCTATTATTGCCGTTATCGGCTTGGAACTCGGTCCGGTAGCTATGGGTATGGCCGGTATCGTCGGCGACAGCTGGCAGACCTTGGGCATGACGCACACACAAGTTGTGACGATTTCTATGTTCTCCTTGATTGTAACTATCTTGGGTACTGTTATTTTCCGCGGTTTCTTTGCGGTAATTCCTGTATTAATCGGTGTTGTATCCGGTTATGTGTTAGCGGCCTTCATGGGCGTGGTAGATTTTTCAAAAGTATCCGAAGCAGCTTGGTTCTCCTTGCCTCATATGACCACACCGGTTTTCAATATTAATGCAATCTTGATGATTATGCCGGCCTTGTTCGTTGTGTTTGCGGAACATGTAGGCCACTTGGTAGTAACCAGTAACATCGTAGGTCGTGACCTCATGAAAGATCCGGGGCTTGAACGTTCGTTGTTGGGCGATGGTATTGCTAACATTCTCTCCGGTTTCTTTGGTGCTACGCCAAATACGACATATGGTGAAAATATCGGCGTTTTGGCCATCACGCGTGTATTCAGCGTGTATGTTATTGGCGGAGCTGCCGTTTTAGCGATTATCTTCTCCTTTATCGGTAAAATTGCTGCTTTAATCCATGCGATTCCGGTACCGGTTATGGGTGGTGTAAGTATCTTGTTGTTCGGTATCATTGCGGCATCCGGCTTGCGTATGCTCGTTGAACGTAAGGTTGATTATACCCGTCCTGATAATTTGATTTTAACGTCCATCGTTATGATTACAGGTCTCAGCGGCGCTCAGGTAACACTTGGTCCGGTTGTCCTTCAAGGCATGGGCCTTGCTACCGTAGTGGCTGTTATTTTAAGCCTTTGTTTCGCCATTCTTCGCAAAACAGGTATTGGTAATAAACAGCTTAAACACGACTAAGTCATGTATTTGACAGTGTATAATTGGCACTGTTATAATAATTGGGTAACCTTGACGGTTTCTTGCATTCACTTTTCATGATTGTTTTGAAAAAAGAGGTTATCCCAATATGCGCCTATAGCTCAGGGGATAGAGCACCGGTCTCCGGAACCGGGTGCGCAGGTTCGAATCCTGCTAGGCGCACCAGATAAATAAAGGCTTCTCGAATTTTCGAGAGGCCTTTTTTCTATTCTAATCAAATTTAATTGACATTGTTGATTAGAATGATTAGAATATAGTTAGAATTTGATTAGAAAATGGTTAGAATTTGATTGGAAAAGTTAGAGTGTGGTTAGAATATAGATGGGGAAAATCTAAGGAGTGATTAGAATGCAATTCGAAGAAACCGAAACTGTTGAATTGAAGGCAATTATACAAGAGGATATAAAAAAAGAGATAATAGCATTTGCAAACTGTGACGGGGGCACTATTTATGTTGGTGTTAATGATGATGGTACGGTAGTAGGTGTAGAACATGCTGATGAATGTGCATTGCAAATCTCGAATATGGTGAGAGACTCTATCAAGCCGGATGTTACTATGTTTATTTACTATGAAACAGTGAACTACGAGGGCAAGTCTATCATCGCCATTAGTGTTCAACGAGGTACTAATCGTCCTTATTATTTAGCTAAGAAAGGTCTTAGGCCTGAAGGTGTTTATGTGCGACAAGGCTATTCATCTGTTCCGACAACTGATACGGCCATTCGTCAAATGATTAAGGAGACAGATGGCGATCGATTTGAGGATATGCGCTCTATCAATCAGGAATTAACTTTTGAATCCACAAAAAGAGAGTTTGACCTTCGAAAAGTTCCTTTCGGATTACCACAGTTGAAAACTTTAAAATTGGTATCTTCTGATGGATTATATACGAATTTGGGGTTACTTCTCTCAGAACAGTGTCCTTATACTATCAAGGCAGCCATATTTCAAGGAAGTAATCAAAATATATTTAAAGATCGTAGAGAATTCTCCGGTTCGCTTATGCAACAAATGAATGAAGTTTACGATTATATTGATCTACATAATCAAATAGGTTCAACTTTTGAAAAACTTCGTCGTATTGATACCCGTGATTATCCGGAGGTTGCCGTTCGTGAGGCATTACTTAATACGTTAGTTCACCGAGATTATTCATTTAGTGCCAGTACGTTAATCAGTATTTTCGAGGATCGACTAGAATTTGTTTCTCTGGGAGGCTTGCTGCCGGGGTTAGAGTTAGAAGATGTGATAGCAGGCGTTTCAGTGTGTCGAAATCCGAACCTTGCTAATGTTTTTTATCGTTTAGAACTCATTGAGGCTTATGGCACAGGTATGCAAAAAATTATGGATGCTTATGTTGGAGCTCCGTTACAGCCACAACTTCGCGTTACTAATAATACGTTTAAAATTATTTTGCCTAATATGAATGCTATGAGAGAAGTGACGGAGAAATCACAGGTAATCAAAGAGACAGTGGCTCCGTTTGTCAGCTCGAATGAGGAGAAAATAATGCATCACTTGGAGGAGAAGCAAGTGATTACTCGAAAAGATGTACAGGAATTATTGAATGTCAGTCAGTCTACTGCCGGTCGTATTTTAAAATCAATGACAGATAAGGGGCAGATTGTACAACTGGGTGGAAGCCGTAATATTCGGTATGAGCCGGTAAAAAAGTGAAACCTTAATACTATTTACAAATGAAGCGATATTGGTTAGCTTAAAGGTAAATAGAATCATAGATAAGGAGGTATACTATGCAACATGTAAACGTAGTTCTTTATAATAATTTCACAGCCCTTGATGCGTTTGGTCCGGTTGAAGTATTAAATCGAATTGAGGATTATAAAATTCGTTTCGTATCTTTGAACGGCGGTCTTATTACCAATGAGCAAAATATCCGTATCGAAACAGAACCAATGTCGGTCATTGAAGATGGCGGAATTCTCTTGATTCCGGGTGGTTGGGGCAGTCGTGATCAAGTAGACAATAAAGCATTTCTTGAAGCGATTCAAGCAGCTACTGAAAAATCCGAATTCGTGCTGACTGTCTGTACCGGTGCTGCTTTGTTGGCCAAAACCGGAATGTTGGACGGTAAACCGGCGACAACAAATAAACGAGCTTTTGATTGGGTGAAAAGTTGTCGTCCCGAAGTTGAGTGGAATCGTATGGCTCGTTGGGTACATACTGACAATATTTATACCTCGGCAGTCGTTTCGGCCGGTATTGATATGGCCCTAGGTTTTGTGCGTGACCGTTTTGATGAAGCTAAAGCGATAGATATTTGTAAGGGAATGGAATATCACTGGAATGCTGATGCGGATAAGGATACGTTTTAAAAGATAAAATTAGTTAAAAATTAGAATAATAAGTATAAAAGTGTAATTTAAGGTTGAAAATCGTAATGATTGTACAGAATAGTCTGTATATCGTTACGATTTTTGGTTTGTAGAAAAGCTAATGGTTCATAATATTTTGATTGATATTTAATAATAGTAATGGATTATTTTATAAAACATAAAAATAATCTATGTCAGATGCAAAGTATTCAGTATTTGTTATTTATGACTTTAAATTATATACTGTATTTGAAAATGTAATTGCGCGCAACGAATATCAAAGATAGGTATAGGTAATTGATAGGAGGGACTTGTATGGCTAACATTTTAATTTTATGTGCAATTATACTAGCCATTGCATTAGGCTATAGGACGAAAATTAACACGGGATTTTTTGGGATAGTTTTTGCTTATATTATTGGTACATTTTATTTAGGTATTAAACCTGGGGATATTATTAAAATGTGGCCTATAAGTATATTTTTTGTAATTTTAGCAATTTCTTTATTCTATAACTTTGCAATGACTAATGGGACATTAGAGAAATTGGCTCAACATATGTTATATAGAACTCGCAAAGTTCCTAAATTGTTGCCATTTGCTATTTTTATAGCTGCAACTATTTTAGCTGCATTAGGCGCTGGTTTCTTTGCAGTAATGGCTTTTTTCACACCAATTACTATGCTTTTATGCAGAAAAACAGGTTTAAGTCCATTGATTGGTGCCTTAGCAGTTAACTATGGTGCGTTATGTGGAAATAATTTTATGATTAGTCCCGGTGGTGTAGTTTTTATTGGTTTAATGAATCAAGCCGGTTATGAAGCCGTATCTTATGGATTTGAATTTCAAATATTCTTAGCCTCATTTATTGTTCCAATTGTAGTTTTAAGTTTATTGATTTTATTTAACTCGCGTAAAAAAGGCAGTGCCGATATCGTAGAAATTTCTTTACCGGAAGCATTTAATGCAGTCCAGAAAAAAACACTGGCTTTAGTTGTATCTATGATAGTGGTCGTATTAATTTTCCCTATTTTGCATATTATTTTCCCGCAGGTTGCTCTTATAAAAACACTTGATAAATCGATCGATGTTGGTTTAGTTGCAGTTGTTTTTGCAGTACTGGCTTTATTAATGGACTTGGGTGATGAAAAAGAAGTTGTAAAAAAAGTACCTTGGGGTACATTAATCATGATTTGCGGTGTGGGGATGTTAATATCAGTTGCTATTAAAGCAGGGACAGTCAAACTAATTGCCGGTTTTGTTAGCGATACGATTCCTGCTCCAGTTGTGCCAATTGTAATGGCTGCTATTGGCGGTTTTATGTCATTCTTCTCGAGTACTATGGGTGTAGTAACTCCGGCTTTATTCCCACTTGTTCCTAATCTAGCTGAAGCATCAGGAATTGATGCGGCTGTATTGTTCTCGGCTATTGTTATTGGGGCACAAGCCACTGCAATATCTCCATTTTCATCGGGTGGTAGTTTAGTATTAAGTACAGTAAGTGAAGAAGAACGAGTTGATATGTTCGGAAAATTAATCTTTAGAGGTGTACCTATTTGCTTAGGTGCCGCCATCATATATGCGTTTATTGTTAATTTATTTATGATATAGAGGGGTATAGGTATGAAAGTAGATACACATGCACATGTATTTGAGCCTAATTTGAATTTGGCCAGCGATAGACGTTATGCACCTACTTATAGTGCATTTGTTGAGGATTTTATTTCGAATTTTGAATCCAAAGGAATGGACAAAGGTGTATTAATTCAGCCAAGTTTTTTGGGATTTGATAATAGCTATATGGTAAACGCTATAAAGAAATTCCCAAACAAGCTTTACGGTGTTGCGGTTGTTGATACTGCGATTACATTAGACGAGTTAAAAGAACTGGCAAAAAATAATATTATAGGGATTCGACTAAATTTGTATGCACGGCAAATCCCTAATTTAAAAGAAGGCAAATGGCCTGAAATTCTTAGCTATGTGAAATCATTAGGCTGGCATGTAGAATTACATATTGATGCAATTCAATTGCCACCTTTAATTGACGATTTATTAGCTGCCGGAGTAAAAGTTGTAGTTGATCACTTTGGAAGACCTACTGCAGAAAATTTATTAGAAGATGAAGGTTTTAAATATTTGCTATCGGTTGGTAATAGTCAACAAGTTTGGGTAAAAATTTCTGCATCATATCGCTTGAAAAAAGAATTGGCCTTTGAGGAAAATATTAAAATAGCTGAAGAATTGATGCCGGCTTTATTGGCCTCATTTGGTGCTAATCGTTTGTTATGGGGCAGTGATTGGCCGCATACGCAATTTGAAAATTCAATTTCCTATGAAAAAGTTTGGGATGCATTTTTAAAATTAGTTCCGGAAGAAAAGTTAAGAAATGTTATATTGGAAGATAGTTTTGCCGATTTAATTAAAGATATTCAATAATTCTATATGGGTATGAAATGCACGAAAGGTTTTTAACACCAATATTACCTTGATTTATTAGTGCTCACATAAAAATAAGCGACTCGAGAATTATTTGTGAGTCGCTTTGCTTTTAAAAAAATTAAGAAAAGTTATCTTTAATTAGTTACATAAACAATAGATTATCTATAAAAATAGAGATAGTTTTATTTTATTGATAATTGAGTTATTTATTATTTGTATATATTGCTGAATAGTTATATAGTAAATTTGTAAAGAGAATACAGGCTATAAAATTACAACTTCCAATTCATAATGAAGTCTATGAAAGCTTTGACTGGTGTCATTGATGTATAGTTATTTCGGTAGTATAAATTGGTGGTGCGGCAAAAAAGCTCTTCTGATTTAGTTAATAAAGGCGAGGTAAAGATACCGGGAACATCCTGGGCACAACTTTCTGTGAGAAGAGTAAAGCCTAAGCCCTGGCGAACTAATTTTACACAGGTATCAATATCGTCAACTTCAATGGAGATATTAGGCGGAGTTCGGTAATGACCATACCACCAATCATCCAATGCTTGCTGTAAATTAGGATCGGTTTGATAGTGAATGTATGAGTGCTGCGGTAAATTTTCAAATGAAAGTTCTGTTTTATTGAATAAGCACAATGGTTCACTTAAGAGTTCCAGATGGTGCTCACTCCAATCGTGTGCACCACGAACAATAGTAACATCTAATTCACCTTCTAAGAAACGACGATATAAGCGATAGCTTAAGCCACTGTACATATTGATGTCAATATATGGATAAGCTTGGGAAAAGGCTGATAGAATTTTTGGAATGTGGTATTTGGCAAAAATATTAGAGCAACCAAGACGTAACGTCCCTCTGATTTCAGTGCCGGTAGCACTTAATTGTTTTTTTATAGATTGATAGGCTTTGTCAGCCTCTTGCATATAGTTGTATAATTGTTCGCCTTCCGAAGTAAAGGCAATACCACGAGGTTGTCGAATAATCAGATTGCAATTAAATTCTTTTTCGAGACGTTTAATACGTTCGCTTAAGGCCGGTTGGGTCATAAATAAACGTTTTGCTGTATAAGTAATATTTTTTTCTTCATATAAAGTTTTTAGCAATATAAAGTCCTTTGTGTCCATGGCAACCTCCGATAAATATTTATTATACCAATTATATAAGAGTTGTGATTGAGATACAAGGTTAATTTATAGTTATACTCGATAGTATATTATAGTAAGCTTTGGAATAGAAAGAAAGGTTAGGTAGGGACATGAATGCAGTAACATTAATTCCAGATGGCATTTTTTTAGAAAACGGAAATGAGATTGTCACTAAGGAATCCGTTGTAAAATATTCACGTAATCAAGAATTTGATGAAACAAAAGCAGTTAAAGAAACTATGGCGTATCGAATTATGATGGCACACCAGACAAGTGAAGGTGATGAATCCTTGCGCATTAAATTTGATGCACTTACATCACATGATATTACTTATGTAGGGATTATTCAGACTGCCATTGCATCAGGTTTAGATCGTTTTCCTATCCCTTACGTTTTAACTAATTGCCACAATAGTTTAGCTGCAGTTGGCGGAACAATTAATGAAGATGATCATGTGTTTGGTCTGTCAGCCGTTAAACGATTTGGCGGTATTTTTGTGCCACCGCATTTAGCTGTTATTCATCAATATATGCGCGAAACTATGGCTGGATGCGGGAAGATGATTTTAGGATCAGATAGTCACACTCGTTATGGTGCGTTAGGCACTATGGCTATTGGGGAAGGTGGTCCGGAATTAGTTAAGCAACTTTTAGGCAGAACCTATGATATTCAGAGACCAAAAGTAGTTGCTATTTATTTGACAGGTAAACCGCGTCATGGTATTGGACCTCAAGACGTAGCTTTAGCTATAGAAAAAGCTGTTTTTAAAAATGGGTTTGTTAAAAATAAAGTCATGGAGTTTGTGGGCCCTGGAATACATAACTTATCCATGGATTTTCGAAATGGTATCGATGTTATGACAACAGAAACCACTTGTTTGTCTACAATTTGGTGTACAGATGATACGACAAAAGAATTTTTAACAATTCACGGTCGGGGTGCTGATTATAAATTGCTACAACCAGGGAAGATTGCATATTATGATGGTTTAGTAAAAGTGGACCTTGATAAAGTGGAAAGTATGATTGCGATGCCTTTCCATCCAAGTAATGTATATACAATTAAAGAGTTGAATGAAGGCGCCCAAGATTTATTACGTGAAATTGAAAAAAATGCGGTAGAACAATTAGATAATAAAGAATTGCGTCTTATGTTACCAGAAAAATATTACGATAATAAACTTCATGTAGATCAAGGCATAATCGTAGGTTGCTCTGGCGGTCTGTATGAAAATATTATGGCTGCAGCTAATATTGTAAAGGGAAATGGTGTAGGTCAAGAACGCTTTGCTTTTAGTGTATATCCATCTAGTCAGCCAATTTATTTAGAACTTATGCGTAATGGTGCGTTAGGTGATTTAATGGAGGCCGGTGCTATTATTCGCTCGGCATTCTGTGGCCCTTGCTTTGGTGCCGGTGATACACCAAATAATGGTGGCTTATCTGCACGGCATGCAACTCGTAATTTTCCTAATCGTGAAGGTTCTAAACCCGGACAAGGACAAATTTCCTCAGTTGCATTAATGGACGCACGCTCTATAGCAGCCACAGCAATTAATAAAGGTGCTTTAACGGCAGCAACTGAAGTTGATTATGATGATAATATAGCGCCTTATCATTTTAATGATAAGCCATATGTTAATAAAGTTTATCAAGGTTATGGTGATGCTGATACTGCTGAAGAACTTGTATATGGTCCATCGATAAAAGCATGGCCAAAAATTGAGGCATTAACAGATAATATTATGTTGAAAGTGGCAGCATATATTGATGATCCGGTTACTACGACTGATGAATTAATTCCTTCAGGTGAAACTTCATCGTATCGCTCAAATCCTTATGAACTTTCAGAATTTGCGTTAAGTCGTAAAGTTCCTGAATATGTAGGACGAGCCAAAACGGTGAGAGATTGGGAAAAAAGCCGTCAAGATGGTGATATGGTGTCAGACTTACAGAAGGCATATCAATTAGTTAATGAAACTTTAAATTTGGGTAAAAGTGTAGATGAATTGGCTAAATCAACATTAGTAGCAAGTATGATATATGCCGATAAACCGGGTGACGGTTCGGCTCGTGAACAGGCTGCATCTTGTCAACGTGTATTGGGGGGCGGAGCCAATATTGCCTTGGAATATGCAACAAAACGATATCGTTCTAATGTGATAAACTGGGGGATGTTTCCGTTTGTAACCAGTGAAACTGATTCCAGAAAACTAGCGGTAGGAGATTATGTGTTTATACCTGATGTAAAATCCATATTGTTAAGTGCTGATGATAGTTTTAAGGCTTATGTCATTAATGATGGCAAAAAAGAAGAAATTATATTGCATTTAGGGTACTTAAGCGATGAAGAGAAATCCATTATTGCTAAAGGGTGCTTAATTAACTATTATGCGGATTCTGCGCAAAAATAATTATATATACTAATTTAAGAAAATAAAAAAACTGAGGCTCTACTGCCTCAGTTTTTTTCTGCTTAATCTATATTTTTATCTTCCACCATGAAAGACGGGAGGCTTATCGTGTTTATCTACACTCATAGCTTCACCGAAGGTAAAGACAGACTGTATTTTATCTACTTAAAAGGGGATATCTAATTTAAGAATTTGTAGTTAAAGTTTTTAGTTAATCCCAAAGAACTCTAATATTTCATCCAATGCGACGGGGAAGAAGTGATTGGCGTCGATGCCCACATCGTAACGGCGGATTCCTTTTTCACGATTTGCTTCGTTGTATTCGCCGGTTGAGTGAATGTGACCGTGCAGCATCATGCTGCCGTGTTGGTAGCGATTCCAAGCTAAAATCGGATAATGCATTAGGGCAATAGGGACTTCTTTATCAGTGAGATATTTGTAATCACACATTTCTTTAAAAATTTTAGCGTCATATTTTTTATATTTATCATGATTGCCAATGAGCAGTGTTTTTTTGCCATTTAGACGAGCCAACAAAGAGTTAGCTTCTTTGGGCTCAAGCTTTTGCGTTAAATCACCGAGAAGATATACCGTATCCTTAGGTGTGATGCGGCTGTTATAGTTCGCAATGAGGGTTTCATTCATTTCTTCGACGGAATCAAAGGGGCGATTTCGATTTTTAATAACTTTTTGGTAACCTAAATGTAAATCGCTGGTGAAATAAATCATGGTTCTTACTCCTGTCATAGGGTATAATTTAAGTATAAGAAAACGGTAAATTAGGGATATTGTGACTTGAGTTTTTTCTTGAATGGTGGACCAAACCGGGATCGAACTCAGTCAGTCGATATTTAATGTTCTTGGGGGAGAACAGACAGAAAGGGATAGGTATGGGATTTTTATTGCTTATTATTACAGGCCTTATTTATGGTGCTGTAGCGTCGGTTATATTGTTCTTCATCGACTGGATTATAGGCCTTTTCGGTACGCCTACCATATTGGAGCAGCCGTTTATAGTGGACATTTTACAACGACTCGGCTTACCGGTAGAAAGCTTTACTATATGCTGTGTTTGGGTGGCTCTTTTCTTTTTGACATCCATTATTTTATTCCAGTTGCCGCCGATTCAAGGTCTGTTTTTAAAATTTAAAAATATCAGTAAACCACAGGGCGATTTAGCCGTGTATTTGAATAATTGCTGGAGTGATGTTTGTCGACGTGCCGGTGTTGATCCGGATCGGTATACGTTGTATGTGCAACACAGTAAACAAATTAAGGCCTTTGCTTTGGGGCATAATCGTGTAGTCGTTCTTATGGGGTTGATTGATGAAATGAACGAGTATGAGTTGAAAGGAATTTTAGCTCATGAACTGAGTCATCTTGTTCATCGCGATACGACCTATGGCATGACATCGGCAGCCATGCTCAATGTGTATAATGCTATAATTATTGCCTTTGAGCTTCTTATGCTGATTATTACTACCGTATACAATGTGTTACGGTATATTCCGTTTATTAATATTTTAGCAGTTGTTTTTATGGCTATCGTTATTTTTATTCGCTTTATTGTGCGAATCCTACATAGCTTGGCTAACTTTGGTTATGTATTATTAGCTCCTTTTGGGTCGCGGATTGCCGAGTATCGGGCGGATCGTTTTGCTCATGAGTTGGGGCTTGGTCAGGCATTGGCCTCTGCTTTGGCAAAATTGACACGCTATGGTGATACGGAGGGGTTTATCAATCAGTTGGTGAGTGACCATCCGCCGTTGCGTAAACGGGTAGCTAAGCTGTATGAATTGTCACAGCAAGGATAATCGAAATTTAAGGCTTAAAAATAAAGGAATTTTATCAATAAGGATATATTTGATAAAATTTTCATTCATCTGTTACGGTTTTTGCTATAATTAAATTATACAGCAATACGGGCTTTGGTTTGGTAGCGAAAATCTTGATTTTTTGAAAAATCCGAAGCTTTACTTATAAAAGCTGGTCATGTACGAAGGAAATTTTCGAAGTCGTTACCGAGTAAAAATCTCTTTTTCATCATAAAGGGCAGTTATGACGGAATCCCATATATTTCTCTTGGTTAACAATAGACCGTATATAATAAGAAAGTGTGAAAAAACGCACAACGATACGTGTTGTGCGGCTTTATTTTTGCCTCAAATCAGGATGTTTGAGGAGGGGTATATAAGAATGAACAGTAACAATAGATATTTATTTTTCAGCCGAGAAAGAAAATATATTCATACGAGTACATAACTGAGCGTTATTACTTATTTAAATGGCGTTTTCAGGCCGGTTGACTTAACTTTCAGATGTTGTATGATGTAGTCAGAGAAAAGAAGAAAGTGCTCATTTGAAGGAGGTGTTAATCATGATGTATTCATTTAATTTGGCAGACGTAGAAAAGAAATTGGCACACACTTATGCAGTAATGCAAAATTCGGAAGCAGCTCAGGCAGTTCGTAATTTAGCTTTCGAAACTTACAATGACAGTTATGATTTAGTTAGTGTTGAAGCTTTGCACGAAGCTTATAAAAAAGAATTAATGGGTAAATTCGTTTCCCGTGCAGCTCTGTTAGTTTCTATGATTCGATAGAGCTACTGCAAATAGAAGTTTGAAATGACAGCAAAAAGACCGTAACCGGAGCCCCTTCACGCCCCCGGGTTACGGTCTTTTTGTGTGTAATTGATTAGTTTGAGACGCTGTTTTGTGTCTCTTTAATGTCCAGTTTGCTGTAAGCAACGCCCCAATCGTACATGGCGTTGATAATCGGTTCCATGGTGCGACCTAAAGGAGACAAAGCGTATTCTACATGGGGCGGAATTACAGGGAACACTGTGCGAGTTATAATTCCATCTTCCTCCAATTCGCGCAGTTGCAAGGTAAGACTACGATGGGTAACGCCTTCGATTAAAGCTTTCAACTCGCTAAAACGCTTGTTGCCGGAGAACAGATGATATAAGATAATGCCTTTCCATTTGCCGCTTATGATTTCAAGGGTAACGGAGACCGGGCAAATTGTGCTGGGGCAGGGAGTTGGTTTTTCTTTTTTGTGCTTTGCAGATTTAGTTTCAGTACTCATGGGATTCTCCTTAGTGTGATTCATTCTGACTTGTATATTTCTTCCGGCATATGTATTCAACCTAACGTTTATATGCTATTTATAGCTGGTGGCTATTGAAATGTTATATTTTATCTTAAGTATAAAAAATATACCTAGGTAAGTTTGTATATAGTGTATATAAAAATTTTGCGTTCTTCAACTATTTTTTTAGATATACTATACTAAACATGTCGAAAGATAGATAAGATAGATATTCAAAATTTAGTATTATAAATTATTAATTTGAAAGGATGATACCCATGAGCATTTCTGCAAATGAAATTTTAAACGCTTATAATTATCGTTACGCAACTAAGAAATTTGATCCTAACAAGAAAGTATCCGAAGCTGATTTCAACACAATTTTGTAAACAGGTCGTTTGTCCCCAAGCTCCTTCGGTTTTGAACCTTGGAAATTCGTTATTATTGAAAAACAGAGCATTAAAGACAAATTGTTCCCTGTATCCTGGGGGGCTCAGAACAGCTTGAACGGTGCCAGCCATTTCATGATTATTTTGGCTCGCAAAAAAGCTGATACAGTAGCTGATGCTGATTACATCACTCATATCATGAAAGATATCAAACACATGCCGGAAGACGTGCAGAACATGATGCGTGGTGCGTACGGCAACTTCCAGACTAACGATTTCAAATTGATCGACAGCGATCGCGCTATGTTCGACTGGGCCAGCAAACAGACTTACATCGCACTTGGCAATATGTTGACAACGGCTGCTATGCTCGGCGTTGACTCTTGCCCAATCGAAGGTTTCAACATTGAAAAAGTAGAAGAAATCTTGAGTCTTTAGCAGATTCTTTAAAGTAAAAAGCCGTAGTGTCGTTGTAATATGACACTTCGGCTTTTTTTGATTGTTCAGTTAAAATATGTTGTTAGTCTTATAATTCAATAAATTGTTGACTTTAATCCAATAACAGTATCGCTTATGTTGAGGCCTATTCCTTTAGAATAGCAGCAATAGGCAACCAATCCCCAATAATACCACGCCTTGAACGCGATTTAAAATACGTTGCGATTTAGGCCCTTGATTTAAGAAACCGCGGAGCTTACCGGCACAAAGGGCAAAGATAGAAAAGATAATGAACGCTTGTAAGCTGAAAACAGCCCCTAGCATAGCAATAGCAAGACCCGGTGATTCACTGTCGGGAGCAACGAACTGTGGCAAGAAAGCAAGGAAGAACAACAAAACTTTAGGATTCAAGATGTTCATAATAAGACCTTTGCGGTAGATGGCAAAGCCTGAGGTTTCACCGCTCGAAGATTTGATTGATGACTGACCGTTTGATACATTAGTTGTTTGGCTGTTTGAAGCCGCAACTTCAGTTTCGTTATTGGTATTTGAAGCGGTTTTTGTATCCGCAACTTTGGCCGTAAATGCCCCATAAGCAAGATAGAACAGATAGGCCGCACCTACATATTTTAAAGCGGTAAAGGCAATCGGTGAACTTTTTACCAAAGCGGCTACGCCTAAAATAACGAGGCAGGTATGAAAGACAATGCCCGAAGCTAAACCACCTGCCAAGGTAATGCCGGCTTTGGCGCCGTCGGCGATGCTTTTTGCCAAAAGATATAAATTATCCGGCCCCGGGGCCAGGGTTAAGAGTATTGATGATACTAAAAAATAAGGAAATAAAGCTAAATCCATTGAGAAAAACTCCCTTCAATCGGTAAATGCATACAGTCAGTATAACATATTATTTTTAAAACTCGCTATAGAAGAAAAACGCAGAATCACTCGCTTTTTAAAATCATAGTAATAAAATAGGAATTTTGCTCCGGAAACCTTGACAAACCATTTTCGGTAAACTACCATGAAAACAAAGAGATTGGGAGGCGAATTTATGAATTCAACTGAAATAAAAAAATTACAAGAAGAATATACTAAAGATATTATTGCGTGGCGTCGCCATTTGCATCAATATCCTGAAATAAGTTTTGAAGAGCAGGAAACAACCAAATATTTAGCCGGCGAGCTGGATAAATTGGGCATTCCGTATGTAATTAATCCTGAAAAAAACACAGGCATCGTAGCGTGGATTGAAGGCCCACAAAAGGGCAAAACCATCATGCTTCGTGCCGACATTGATGCACTTACCGTTGATGAACAGACAGGCTATGACTTTGCCTCTAAACATGATGGCAAGATGCATGCCTGCGGCCATGATGCACATATGGCCATTTTATTGGGTGCCGCCAAGATGTTGAAAACTTTGCAGGACAAAATCAAAGGCAAGGTGTATCTCGTATTCCAACCGGCTGAAGAAAGCGGTGAAGGTGCTAAGTATATGAAACAATTTGGCACCTGGTTTGAAGAAACAGACAGCGTGTTCGGGGCCCATATTTGGATTGATTTGCCGGTGGGCAAGATTTCCGTGGAAGCCGGCGAACGCATGGCAGCCGCTCTTGAAATCGGCGTTGACATTGAAGGTAAGGGCGGTCATGGGGCACAGCCACATTTGACCGTGGATGCGACCGTGGTGGCGTCGGCTATTGTGATGAATTTGCAGACTATCGTGTCCCGTCATTTCAGTCCGCTCGATTCTGTGGTACTTACCATCGGTAAGATGACCAGCGGTACGCGTTATAATGTTATTTCCGGGGCCGCTCGTTTGGAAGGGACCGCTCGTTACTTCAAACATGCCATCGGCGATGATTTGAAAAAGACAATGACTCACATGGTTAATGAAACGGCGGCTGCCTACGGTGCAACGGCCAAGGTAACATTCCGTCAAATGGTACCGCCGACTATTAATGATCCGGCTAGCTCTGAGTTGGCTCATCGTGTAGGTGCTGAATTGGTTGGCGAAGATAGTGTGGTCCTGATGGAAAAAACAATGGCCGGTGAAGACTTTGCTTATTATTTGGAAGAAAAACCGGGCTGCTTTGCTTTTTTCGGTATTGCCAACCCTGAAATTGATGCGGTTCATTCCCATCACAGTAATTTCTTCAAAATTGACGAACGAGCTTTACCAATCGGTTCCGCTATGTACGCACAGTATGCGTTACAGTGGCTTGAAGAACATGCCGAATAGTATGGCAAAATAATCGCAATGCCTTTGGGCTGTTGCGAGGTTTTAAGCTTAAAATAGCACAGCCTCAGCCTAAAATCGATAAGTAGACATAAAAAATAAGAGCTGTCACAGATGTCAGACCGACATTTGTGGCGGCTCTTTTGCGTTAACGATTATAATCTTTTACGTTACCGTTTATAACCTTTGGCGTTGCCGCTTAAAATTTATTTAATTCTTTGTCCTTCTCTAATTTTTCCTTTTCTTCCAGCTTTTTCTGTTCTTTTTCTTCTTGTTCCTCTTTGTTAAGCTGTTCGATTTGTTCCATTTTAAGCTTAACTGCTTCCGCTTTTAACTCAGCGTCAAAGGAGCGGTCGCGTACGATTTCGGCACTGAGCAGGATAACCTGTACGGACCAGTTAATCCACACGAAGAGAATCATGATACCAACGAGCGGGCCGTAGGTAGAGGAACTGCCGGCGAAATTCGTAACATAGAAACGATAGCCGTAAGTAAGTGCTAACCAAAGAATCGTAGCTAAGAGACCACCGGCAAAGGATCGCTTCCAGGAAATAAGTTTATTGATACGTTCTTTTGTAGTTTTAGGCGTGTCCTTATCAGTTTCTTTGCGCGGTGCATAGTGGTAAAACAAGGTGAGCACAAGCGTAAACGAAATCAAAGGCAATAAAGTCGCTACCATGGTGGCGAGGCTGACAATTTCTTTTGGAATAAAGATGAAGCGCTGCACCACCTGTAAGAAGGCCGGACCGTATACGGAAAGGATAAGACCCAACAGACCTGTTATGGTACCGATAATGGTAAAGAAGAAAGCCTTGCTGTACATCTTAATCATGCCTTCTTCCACATGGTCGAGACCGAGCATCGTGTTAAGGGCATTAATTAAGGCACGCGTGCCGGCTGACATGGTCCAGAAGGCGGTAATAATACCGATGGAGAAGAGCGTACCGCTTTGATTTTTGGTTAAATCATCGATAAGCGTTTCCATGGTATGTTGTGAATCCGGCGGTAAGAGTGCCAGAAATTGATTAAGGATATCAGTATTTTGACTAAGAAATACTGAAATAGCTGTTAAAGCAATAATTAAGAAGGGCACTATAGAAAGAATAATATAGTACGTTGCTTCAGCGGACAAGCGGCCAATGTTATGCTCACTGTAATCTTTCGCAACGTGCTTTGCCCCATTAATAAATGACTTCATAGTTATTAACTCCTTATAAATAATTTCGTATATCGACGGCAGATATATGGTAAAAAGTTCATGTATCTATATATTAGATTTTATCGATATACTTATTTTATAACATATTTTTGAGAAAAATTATAGTGTTTTGATGAAAAAATATACTTTATAGCCTCATATCGCCATTAAAGCAGTTGCCGATTTTAAATGACTGCGATACTATTTAATCATATAATAAAGACGATAATAAGCGTGAATCAGTGAATATCGTTAGTAAGTACGAACGGGCAGATATTAAGGAGATTGTAGTATGGATTTTGAAGCGATTAAAAAGGCAGCTCAAAGTTATGAAACGGCTATGACAAAGTGTTTACGTGAATTGGTGGCCATTCCGGGCGACAGCGCTGATGAAAAAGAGCGAGCCCATCGTGTAGTGACTGAAATGAGGGGTGTCGGTTTTGAGGATGTATCAATTGATGGACAGGGGAATGTGCTTGGCTATATAGGCTCCGGTAAAACTTTGATTGCTTATGACGGTCATATTGATACGGTCGGTGTCGGTACTCGTGAAAACTGGGACTTTGATCCGCTTGAAGGCTATGAAACGGCCACGGAAATAGGCGGCCTTGCCGACAATGTATTGTAAATAGAGGCTGAGCCTGCGTTACTGCGAACAGAAGATTTGTTTTTCAAAAAATAATTTTGACAAAATGAAGCAATCATTGTTTAATAAATAAGAGAAATATATAGTTAATGTTAAATAAGAATAAATTATTAAAAAGCAAGTTCTGTTTATGAATTTGGTGAATGGATATTTGTCTTATTTATGGAAACTGTATAAAATATAACTCTATATGAGGGAATATAGTTATGTGTAGGTATTAAGCAGGTTGTTAGTTTGAGGAGGTTCTCATGAGCGAAGACACAAAACGCCAAGTGCATCCCGTGGATGAAATGTTGCCGGCAACGCAACTTTTTGCCTATGGCTTGCAACACGTATTGGCCATGTATGCCGGTGCGGTAGCGGTACCGATTATCGTAGCCCAGGCTATGCATTTGTCAGCGGAACAGTTAATTCACTTAATTAATGCGGATTTATTTACCTGTGGGATTGCCACATTGATTCAGACCTTGGGCTTTTGGAAAGTGGGTGCCCGTATTCCAATGATTCAAGGCGTTACCTTTGCCTCGGTTACGCCGATGGTTGTTATCGGGACCCAAGGCGGTATGACGGCCATTTACGGAGCCATTATCGTGGCCGGGCTGTTTACCTTCCTGGTGGCACCGTATTTCAGCCGCTTGATTCGTTTATTCCCACCGGTAGTAACCGGTACGATCATTACGATTATCGGGATTACCTTATTACCGGTTTCGGTACGTTGGATTACGGGTTACGGCAAACCGACTTCACCTGAATTTGCCAGCCCTATGAGTTTATTCTTGGCCTTTGCTACTTTAGCTATTGTTATTATTGTATATCGTTACTGTAAAGGTTTCTTGAGTAACATCTCCGTTTTAATCGGTCTCATTGGTGGCACCATTATTGCTACCATTCTGGGCGTGGCTGATTTCAGTAAAGTGGCCACAGCCGATTGGGTAGGCTTCATTACGCCATTCTCCTTCGGTTATCCGACTTTTGACGTGGGCGCCATTATTTCCATGATTATCGTTATGTTTGTAGTTATGGTTGAAACGACCGGCGACTGCGTGGCTATCGGTGAAATTGTAGACAAACCGATGGGGCGTAAAGGTCTCGCCAGATGTTTGCGTGCCGACGGTTTATCCACCATGCTCGGCGGTATTTTTAACAGTTTCCCATACACCGCATTTGCTCAGAACGTAGGCCTTTTGGCAGTAACTCGCGTAAAAAGCCGTTTCGTAGTAGCTGTGTCCGGTCTCATTCTCGTGGTGCTCGGTTTAGTGCCTAAGATGGCAGCTATTGTTGCGTGCATTCCAAATTCCGTGTTGGGCGGTGCCGGTATTGCCATGTTTGGTATGATTATCGCCAGCGGTATTCGTGCTCTTTCTAAAGTAAATTTCGAAGGCAACTACAACTTAATGCTCGTAGCCGTAAGTATCGGTATGAGTATGGTAACTTTGACCGAACCAAACTTCTATCACAACTTCCCAAGTTGGACTGCCGTTATTTTGCATAGCGGTATCCCCCTTGGCAGTTTGACCGCCGTTATTTTGAACTTACTCTTCAACGGTGTGGGTCACGAAGAACCGGTGGACGAAGAGGATTAATCTTCTGAATTTTGAAAAAATAAAGGGGCTATAGCTGAATGGTTATAGTCCCTTTTGTAGTGTTATGTTGAATATATATGGCATTATTTTGACTAATAGTATTAAATTGTATTATAGCATGATATAATAAAACTCGTAATATTGAAAACAATCAATGCAGCGTTGCCGGTGCAACATACAAACCGGCGTCTGCAGTGGCATACTAGACATAGAATCATTATTACTAATAAATGCATTATAGTATACCACAGAAAGGACTTAACATATATATGGCAAAGATTATTGCTATTTCCATAAGTGAAAAAAAGGGGCAAAAAAAACACAATATTCCGGAAGCGGAATTATTGACGGATTTCGGGATGGCCGGCGATGCCCATGCCGGCAAATGGCACCGTCAAATCAGCTTGCTCGGCATTCAAAGTATCGACTTGATGCGTGCTAAAGGGGCCGATGTAAAACCCGGCGATTTTGCTGAAAACATCACCGTGGAAGGTCTCGTTTTATATGAATTGCCGGTAGGCACGAAGCTTACCATCGGCGACGGCGTTTTGCTTGAAGTAACCCAGATCGGCAAGGAATGCCATTCCGGCTGTGAAATCCAAAAACAGGTCGGTTCCTGTATTATGCCGACTCAGGGGATTTTTGCAAAAGTGCTTGAAGGCGGCAAAATTCGCGTAGGCGATGAAGTGACCGTCAGTAACGACTAATTTTATTTTAAATAAATCAGCTTTGGATACATCGGTACCGAATGATTCGGTATCGGATACAGCAACATTGCTTAAAGGAGAATTGTATGGTGCAGGATAATTGGCAACGGACAATTGAATATGTGCGTCTTTCGCTGACAGAAGCCTGCAACTTTTGCTGCCCTTACTGCCGGCCAGAGGCGATTACGCCGGAAAGTCAGACGAATTTATTGTCGCCTGATGAATGGCTTACCATATTGGGGGCGTTCCACCAATTAGGCGTGCGAGCTTTGCGCCTTACGGGCGGTGAACCGCTCCTCTATCCGCATTTGGACGAATTACTTCGTAAATTGCAGGGACGGCAGTGGTTTGAAGACGTATCCATGACGACTAACGGCAGTTTGCTTGCCAAAAGGGCCGCAGAGCTCCATAAGCTTGGCCTTGATCGCGTGAACATCAGTCTTGATGCGGTTGATGAATTGACATTTGATGTGCGAACCGGACGAACCGGTGAATTGCCGGCCGTTATCAAAGGTATTGAGGCGGCCTTCGAAGCCGGGTTTACGTCCGTTAAAATAAACACGGTATTGATGGAGCCTATGTCCGATGACATGGTGCGCTCTCTCTTGGCGTATATGGAAAAATGGCCGGTTATTTGGCGCTTTATCGAATACATGCCGTTCCAGGGGCAAACGTTCAGAGGTCCTACCTTTGAAGAATGGCAGGCTCAATTAACCAGAATCTGTGGCGGACCTTTGATTCCGGTTGAAAAAAACGGGGGCAAAAAGGGTAAGACCGGTAGTAATGAAGACGGCGATGCGGGCAGTGTCGCGGCAAGAAAGAACGACGCGCAAAAGAATGCTAAGAATAAATCGGTAACCGGTTTCGGTCCGGCTACGTATTATGCCTTGCCGCAGGGACCGGTGGTCGGCTTTATTTTCCCAATGAGTCACAGCTATTGCCATGAATGTAATCGTGTGCGACTTACATCGGACGGTCGTTTGCGTCTTTGCTTATTGCGTGACGATGAAGCAGACTTAGTCAGCTTGGTGCGTCAAGGGAAGTCATCTGAGGAGTTGGCTGAACATATTAAGGATGTATTGCAACTGCGTCGTGAACAGCACGAAGGACCGGATATGGCGGCACCTAAACGTGCCATGTGGCGTATCGGAGGCTAAATAAGTATCTTCGTAGTTAAGTTCTTTTATAAGAGCTAAATTGAGTGCCTTACGGGGGTATCGAATTAAGTGTCTTTATAGGGTACAAAATTAAGTACCTTTTAAGGCGATAAACGTCAGACAAGGCTGACAATAGGGTGTAGGACGGTCAGCCTGAACGGAATGAATGAGGTGGTGTAATGAAACGATTTGATTGGGGAACAACGGCTAATGGCGACCCGGTTACTATGTATGAATTGGAATCAAATACGATTAAACTGCGCGTAATCGACAGAGGAGCCACCATCGTCGATTTTATTGTTAAACCGTTACAGCGTAATATTGTTCTAGGATATAACTTATTGAGCGGTTATGAAGGGGGCACAGCTTATTTGGGTGCTACCGTTGGCCGCGTTGCCAATCGGATTGCCGACGCTCGCTGTGAAATTGACGGCACTGAGTATAGTTGGCAGTCGAATAACGGACCCAATTTATTACATAGCGGTGAACATAGTTTAAGTTTTGCCGTTTGGCATTTAGTGCCGCAAAGCGCTAAACAGGCTTTTAATTATGATAAAATCACCTTGGCGACGCTTATACGCAGTGAAGAAGACGGGTTTCCCGGTGACTTGCGTGTACAGCTGGATATTATTGTCAATGGGACAGACGTTAATTTAACATATCGCTATATGACGTCCAGAAATTCAGTCGTTAATATTACGGGACACAGCTATTTTAATTTGAATGGCACGGATTCTGATACTTGTACTAATACTGATATTATTGCGAAGGAAGCCCGTAAAGTGCAGTCGTTGATAACGAATCACCAATTGCGTTTAGATGCGGTGCGTTACATGCCGTTTGGTGAAAACCAGATTCCTACCGGTCATATTGCTATAGTAGAGCGGACACCGTTCGATTTCAGCGTATGGCGTACGTTAGGGAATAGTTTGACTGCCTATAAGGATGAACTGGAGGAATACAGAGGCTATGATCATCATTATGTATTGCGTCTGCCTACCGCTAATAAACAGTTTACGGCACCGGTTAATACTCACTTCAGCGATATGGACGATATGACCAAACGCTTGTCTTTATGTGGCGCTATGCATGTAGATGATTTGTCACTGGAAGTCTATTCCGATGCACCCGGTTTTCAACTGTACACCGGTAACTGGCTGGATGAAACCGGCCGTAACGGCGTTTATTACGGGCCTTACAGCGGTTTGTGCATAGAGCCGCAATTCGCACCGAATGATGTTAACATGCCTAATTTCGGCGAATCATTGACAAAAGGCGGTACGATTTATGAACGTCATATTACGTATAAAGTGAATTTATTAAATGGCTGACAAAAACAGCGATTTAGATTAAGATTAATATAGAGTTACTTGACCGGTTGTGCCAAGCACGACCGGTTTTTCATAAGTTGATGTAACTGACAAAAGCCCTTGATTATTGTGTTGATAGCGTGGTTAGGGCCTTAGGCAGTTGTGATACAGGTAAAAAGGAGGACCTTATGGACGCATTTACATTTCATAATCCTACAAAAATCGTATTCGGTAAAGCCTGCGTGGCTCAGTTGGGCCAAGAACTTGCCAAGTACGGGCAAAACGTGCTTTTGACCTATGGCGGCGGCAGTATTAAACGAAACGGCATTTACGAAGATGTAATGACACAGCTTAAAGCGGCCGGCAAAAACGTTGTTGAATTGAGCGGTATTATGTCTAATCCTCGTACTGAAAAAGTACAGGAAGGGGCCGATTTATGTCGTGAGCATAAAATAGATTTTATCTTGGCTGTCGGCGGCGGTTCCGTTATTGACTGCTCGAAATTCATCGCTGCGGTAGCTAAAACCGCACCGGACTATGATTGGTGGGAACACATGTTTATGAAACGTGAAAACGTAACCGATGCGTTACCGTTTGGCGTTGTTTTAACCATGTCAGCCACGGGCAGTGAAATGAATAATCGCGGCGTTGTGACCAATTGGGAATTGCAAAAGAAAATGGGTGGTTATGGCGATGCCCTATATCCTCAATTCTCTTTCTTGGATCCGGTTTATACCTATTCCATGCCGCATAATCAGATGATTAACGGGATCTGCGACATGCTGTCTCACTTGATGGAACAGTACTTCTCCTTGCCGGAAACCAACAACTTGAGCGATGCCCTCATTGAAGCGGCTTTTAAAAACATCATGGCCAATGCAGCGATTGCCATTAAGAATCCGGAAGACTATGAAGCACGCTCCAACTTGATGTGGGGCGCTACTTTGGCTTTGAACGGCATTATGGGGCTTGGCAAAAAACAGGATTGGATGGCCCATCAGATTGAACATGCATTGTCCGCTTTTTACGACATTCCGCATGGTGCCGGCTTAGCCATCGTGCATCCGATGTTATTACACTATATCTTTAAAGATCATGTACCTCGTTTCGTACGCTTCGCTAAGAATGTATGGGGACTCAGCGAAGACGAATACGCCAACGAAGCAACCTTGGCCTTGGCCGGTATCGATGCTTTGCGTGCTTATTTCAAATCAATCGGAGCACCGACAACCTTAACGGAAGTGGGCATTCCGGCTGAAGCATTGCCTAAGATTGCCGCAAGCTCCAATCGCTATCCGACTTCGTATACTAACTTTACGACGGAAGATATCTTGGCAATTTACCAAAGTGCGTTGTAGAAGTGGGAATTGTGTTTCCAAACAGCACAAATTTCTTTCCAAACAGAATATTTTCATTTCCTTTGAGGCGGTCTTGTTTCTATTGACCGCCTCTTTTGTTCCATTCATCGAAAATTCGTTTACGCCTTTTCTAAAATAACATACAATGCTATCAGATAAAGATAGGTTATAAAATATCTTACAGCATAGTTTATTGGATTTATTTTAGGAGGTTTATGTTTATGGAAATGAACGGGCTTTATTTAGTCATTGCTTCAGCCCTCATACTCGTAATTGCCTATCGCTTGTACGGGTCATTCATTGCGGCTAAAGTATTAACAGTAAATCAATATCGCACAACCCCGGCGGTAGCGATTAATGACGGGGTAGACTTTGTACCAACCAACAAATGGGTTACTTTCGGTCAGCACTTTGCAGCGATTGCCGGTGCAGGTCCTTTGGTTGGCCCTGTAATTGCCGCTCAGTTTGGTTATTTACCGGGCGTGCTCTGGATTTTGATTGGTTCCGTATTAGCCGGCGTCTGTGTGGACGTCGAGACGACCCGATTCCCCGGTAATGTAATTAATGCTGTCTATGTCGATGAGCATGATGTGAGCACCGTCATCAACGGCCAGTTTATTGGTACGGATAACCGGTTTAATGCTTTGATCGTTTGAGTCGGTCGCTTTTGCACCGGTTACGCTAATGGTTTCGGGCGTGTTTTTTACTTCGGCAGCCGCGACTGAAGCAGCATTATTAGAAGATGCATTATTAAAGGTTGCATTGTTAGCGGTTGTATTATTACTCGTGACAGTGCTAGCGGCTACACCTGTACCGGTACCGAGGGCTTGAGTATGGCCGGTATCTCCCACTAATTTCTGTACATGTTGAACGGCTTTAGCCAGACGATCATCTTCAATCGGTTTCACCACATAGTCCAAAGCTTGTAGCTCAAAGGTTTTGAGGGCGTATTCGTCGTAGGCGGTGGCAAAAATGATTTTACTGTCCGGTGAAATATCGTGGATGACTTGTGCCAGTTCCAAACCGGACAGGCCGCGCATGTGAATATCCAGGAAGATTAACGCCGGTTTTTCACGAGTAATCAGGGAAATGGCGGCCGTAGCGTTGTCGGCCTCGCCAATAATGTCGATAACATCGCTGTGATTGGTGGTGAGCAAATAGCGCAGCTCGTCGCGGGCCGGCGCCTCGTCATCAATGAGGAGGGTGCGAATCATAGAATCTCCTTTCTAGGGGATGTATAAAATATAGACGGATTTGATTAATTGTATTAGTGCTTTTTCAAATAGCATTATGCTTTATGTTAGTGCATTTCCAAATAACATTATGCTTTATGTCAGAGTATTAACTGTTTATTCTGTTCGTTCCGGTGTCGAATTGGATTCCGGCTGAACTTTAGGAATGCGGATAACGACTGTTGTGCCTTCTTCAGGAACCGAAGTAATAGCTAAGCCGTACGGGGCTCCGTAAAGACCGCGCAAGCGTTGATGTACATTGCTGAGCCCGATATGACCTTGCGGAGGATGTTCCAGATAGTAATCGGGATCGCCTTGGAAACCGACGCCGTCATCGGTGACGGTAATGATGATGTCTGTATCGGTCATGGTCCCTTCGATAGTGATGGAACCGCCCACCTCGCGCGGTTGCAAACCGTGCTTGATGGAATTTTCAATAATCGGCTGGAGCGTCAAAGACGGAATGCCGTAGCTGAAAATAGCAGGATCGATATTATGGGTGACAAATAACTTATCGCCATGGCGGGCGATAGAGATTTCGAGGAAGCCGCTGACCTGGGCCCATTCTTTTTCAATGGTAATGACACGGCCCGTGTACTGCAGGGTGAAGCGGAACATTTGCGAGAATTTAATGAGCAAACGGCGTGCCAATTCCGGATTCGTACGAATCAAGGAGGAAATCGTGTTCAGCGTATTAAATAAGAAATGCGGATTAATTTGCGTATGCAAAGCCTGCATCTTGGCCGCCTCCGTAAGATGACGTTGTTCGTCAATTTCCGTCAGTTCCAGCTGGGTTGAAAATAAGTTGGCCAGACCTTGAGCGAATGCAATGTCCGAAGTGTCCGGATGATAGGTCGGCGTGGTGTAATACATTTTTAATGTGCCGATAATACGCGTTTTAATCATGAGCGGCACGACGATGGCACTGCTGAGAGTACAATTCGGGTGCGTACAGCCGATTTCAGCCGGCGAGTAGGCGATGTGAATCGTGCCCGACGTGAGTGAATCATATGTCACATTCGTAAGATGGTCTGTCATGCCCGGTGCGTGGTGATTGCTCTCCGCCCCGATATAGGCGAGTACCTGTTTGGTATCCGTAATGGAAACGGCGTTGTAGGGACTGTGTTTTTTTATAATTTACACAACGGCGTTGGCCGATTCCGGCGTGAGCCCTTTACGGAAATAACGAACCGTTTCGAGGGCAATGGCCAAGATGTTTTGACTTTGATGGGCCCTTTGTTGGGGCCGCTGATGAAGACCCGCTTTAATGATATACATGAAGAGAGCGAGTCCCAAGGAGTTGGCAATCGTCATCGGTACGGCGATGCTGCTAACGAGGGCGTAGGCATGCTCATACGGTTCGGCTACGAGCAGAATGATGAGCATTTGCAAAATTTCTCCGAAGAAACCGATACCGAGAGCTATGGGCCACGGTATGAGCTTACCTTTATAGTATTTTTGAAAAAGACCGACCACAATCCCTTCCGTAATGGACGAGATAGCACAGGCGAGAGCCGTAAAGCCGCCTAAGGAATAGCGGTGCAGACCCGATACGATGCCGACGGACGTGCCGAGGTACGGGCCGCCGATGAGACCGGCCGCCATGATGCCGATCATGCGGGAGTTGGCAAGCGCGTCCTGAATCGGAATGCCGCCGTAGGTGCCGAGGATGGCGATGCTGGAAAAAATAACCGTAAAGATGATGCGGTCAAACCGGGAGAGCTTGTTGATCATGAGTCGGTCAAAGAGTTTAAGCCGTGAAATGACGAGCCCCAGGATGACGGCATAGCTGATACGTTTTATCATCTCGAGTAAAAGCATGTCGATAGTCATGAAAAGTCCTTTCAAAAAAACGTTCAAACATGAACGGGTTACCATTTATTTTTATATTATTATAACATAGATGCAAATCACTAAAGGATAGCCATACAGTTATATTAAGATTGCAAAATGGTCATTTTTCGATTGTACAAAAAGGACGAATTTAGTAAAATAAAACCATTAAAAACACAGGTGGAGATTAGGAAATATTGAAAGAGTGATGATCTGTCGGAATGACAGTTATTTGATAGGAGGTTTATTATGTGTTGGTGCGATATCGTTTTTAAATCCGGTGCGAACCGTTTGGGCCAGGGGCTTGAAGGGACCCTTCATTTCTTGGCATTCTGGGTGCTCACAATCAGCTTCGTGCGCTTGGGCGTATTCTGGATTTTCGGATTATAAGAAGTAGTCAGAATAAAATAAAGCTTTATAGGCTCAATATATTCATTTTGTGTAAATGATATGTTGGGCTTTTTTTATTGAAGTGCGAATGCAATTGTCAGTTATTATAAAAGATGTTACACTGCAATTAATAATAGTAACTTATCGTAAAACCTTTACAAGCAGAAATTAAAGAGGGGAAAAACTTATGCTGAACCAACTACGCTATTTCTTGGCGGTTGTCAAATATCATAACTTCACCGAGGCGGCAGAGGTCTGTCATATTTCGCAATCTGCCATTTCGCAACAAATTAAAGCGTTGGAGCAAGACTTAGGCGTACAGCTGTTGAGCCGGCAAGGGCGCAGTTTTGAAATGACCGCGGCCGGGGAAATGTTTTACCAACGAGGGTTGTAACTCATTGCCGATTATGAACGCCTTTGTTTTGATGTAAAACGCCTCGGCACCGAATCGGAAAATGCACTCCATATCGGTTATTTACAAGATTATACGGGGAACGAATTACAGCGGGCGGTAGCCATGTTCTATGAAACGCATCGGGATATAGAGATTCACGTTAGCGCCGGTACGCATGAAGAAATATACGAGATGCTGCGGGATAATACGATTCAAGTGGCGTTTAACGATCAACGCCGAGCGTTTTTACCAGAATACTTAAACGTGCCGTTGCAACGGAATCACTGTTTTGTGGAATTGGCATCGTCCAATCCACTCAGTGAATTGGAGCAACTCGACATGAGTGCGTTAAAACAAATGCCATGCATCCTTTTTGCCCCTAAAGCACAGCAAGCTATTGAAATGGATTATTATCGCACTTATTTTGGTGTACAGGGGATTTTATATTCGTGGATAATATGACGGAAGCACGTCTCTTGGTGCTGAGTAATCGCGGTTATATGATTGTGGAAGGCAAGGAATATGAGCCAACCTTCTTGCCGCACATTGCCCGCCTGCCGATTTATCTCGGCGGTGAACGCTTGACGCGGCAATATTGTGCGTTCGCCCCTCAGGCCCGTGTGACGGCTATGGTTAAAGATTTTGTGCGTGTAATGGAAGAGGTATTCCGTTTAAATCGGTAAGGCTGTTTTAAAAATAAATATGAATTAGTAAAACTTATTGAAAAGACGCGTAAGACAAATTGTTTCTACACGTCTTTTCTTGTATCATAAAGATGTAGTTTTTAGAAATTAAGAGGAACACGAGGTGACCATGAAAAAATACACTTTATTTATAATAGCATTATTGTTGTTTGCCGGTACTTGGGCGTTGGCTTTTTGCCAATCACCAAAGAATGAAGCACAGGTTGTAACTGTGAGAACGGTTGCGCCGGGGATGGTGGCGAGCATCAGTGATAAGGCAACGTTACAGTCGCGCAACAAAGTGGATGCTCGCATTCATGGTATGCGTCATGTGTGGAATTTGGAACTTAATTTTGAAATGGAAAAATGTAATGGTGAGTGGATTATTTTGGAGGCCATTGCTCATAGTTACTAATTAAATACTAGCAGTTGAAAAAGCACTGAATATATGAGAGGTACTAATGAAAGCGACATGCAAATGTCCTTTAGTTGGTACCTCTTTTTTGTTGTTGTGAAAAAAATCATAGAAAATAGGTATGAATAAGATGAATGAAACATGAAAAAGTAAAATTATAGTAAAACTTTATATATATTGTAATCATTTATTAATATATTTTCTGAAAAAAGCCATATTTAAAACATGAAATTTTCATGTGTATTTATTGATTAAATCAGTAAATGATTGAAGTTTAGTGGATTTTAGAGTTGCTGGATTATTATTAATTAGTGTGTGATTAGAAATAAATTATTTTATATTGCGTGTTGGTGGACATAATAAATCCCTTTATATCAAACTTGAAATAAGAATGATATTGATGAGTTTAAAATGAAAAATTAGCGTTGAAAATATACGAATTGAATTGACAGTTATAAATACAAATTATATAATTAAGATAAATAAAAGTGATATTTTTTGCTTTTTTTAGGTATAAATAAGGTTTTAAAATGAATTTGCTGTGAGTTTTTTTATCGCGGGGAGGTTCTGTAATGAATAAGCAGTATAAAGTTATTTGGAGTAAAGTTAAAAACACTTATGTGGTAGTATCTGAGTTGGCTAAGCGTAATGGCAAGTCTGAATCGGGTAGCTCCCGTCAGTATGTTTCTGCGGCAGCCGTATTGGCAGCTGTAGCAGTATTGTCTATACCTGGTGTTGTGGCGGCTCAAGATGGGGTTACTACTTTTGTTGATCCGGCGAACAAAAATATTCAAATGGGTAATGGAACCAATTTAACAAATACAATTAATTCTAATAAAACACATTTCTACAGTGTTAATTCTACTGACACAACAGCAGGCAACTACAACAATAACGGTGCAACCGGCTCTAATGCATTGGCTGCCGGTGTAGCTACTAGTGCTCAGACCACGAATTCCGTGGCTATCGGTACGAATGCTCGTGTGCTTGGTAATGGCGGTAATAGAGACACCGGGACAGGCGCCATTGCTATCGGTGAAGATGCAGTCGTTACTACTAATGGTCTTAACTTAACAAGTATTGCTATGGGTAAAGGCGCCACTGTATTGAATGGTAGTGGTAAACAGGATAGAGCGTTAAGCTTCACCCCTGATAACTACACATCTGCTAGCACCCTTCCGATTGATCCGGATAAATCCCCTGGCGGTATCGCTATCGGTGCGAATGCGTATGCTCGTACCGGTAGTGTACAGATTGGTTCTCACACCATGAAGGGATACACCATGGGCGGTTCTAAAATTAATGACCAGTCCCAGGCAAACCTTGTAGGTATGACGACTATCGGTTCCAACTCTTACAATAAAGGTGCTTTAGGCAGTATGCTCGGTGCGTATTCCGTAATGACCGGTGACTTCACCGGTGCCGGCGGTTTTAACAGCCTTCGTTATGGTTCTCAAAACTTCGGCGCTAATGTAGTCGGTTCCTTGAACAGCATTCGTTCTGCCGGTTATAGCGGTGCCAGCGGTATTGCTAACAGCATTGTGGGTGTAGGCAATATTGCTGAAAATGCTAACGGTGCATTGATTTATGGTGCAGGTAACAAAATTACCAACTCCGTACAAAGTATCAGCGGTATCAATACTTCAACCAGCACGTCGACTGTTGATGAAATGGCTGATGCGTTACGTAAAGGTATTCAAAGCTCCGGTGGCGGCGGTTCTACCTTAGCTATTGGTGGCGGTAATACAGCTGATTATACCCAGAACACAGCCATTATCGGTGTAAACAATACAGTTACCGGTACAAGTGCTGATATTGCTCAGTATAACTCGGTTACCGGTTACAAAAATACGGCTACTAACGTAGATAATGTAACTATTACAGGTATCAACAATACGGTATCGGATACTAAGACAGCAGTTGTAATCGGTGATAACCGTACGTTGACAGGTGTTAATAACAATGTCATCATCGGCTCTGCTGATACAGGAACTACGACAACTGTTAATAATGCAGTAGCTATCGGTCGAAATACAAATGTTTCCTATGATGGCGGTGTAGCTCTTGGTGCGAACTCCCTTGCTACTGTAGATAAAGGTGCTATCGGTTATGATCCATTGGGGCAAATCACAGATACTGACAGTATTGGTGCACTTAACAAGACTCAGTATGATGCACTTAAATCTTCGATTGAGTCGAGCAACAGTACAGTTAGCACTTTAACTTCTGACATTGCTGATTTAAAACAGCAACAGAGCCAGTATGACAGATGGTCTGATGAGTATTCTGACCTTCAAAATCAGATTGATGCAAAACAAACTGAATTGACGGCGGCTCAAAATTCCTTAGCTGCTGACCAAACTGAAATGAATAAGTTGGTTTCTACTTGGCAGGCAACCGGTGCCGCTGTATCCGTAGGTGACAGCTCTACAGGTTTAACTCGTCAGATTACCAATGTAGCAGCCGGTACGAATGATACTGATGCCGTTAACGTAGCACAGCTCAAACAAGTGGCCAGCGCAGCTGAAGAAGCAAGTAAAACCACCTTGCAGTTTGCCGGCGATGATAATAATGCAACAATTACCCGAGGTAATGGTCAGCAACTTAACATTACCGGTGGTGCAGCAAGCGACAACTTAACTGACAACAACATCGGCGTTGTAAAATCTGCTGATGACACTTTACAGGTTAAATTGTCTAAAGATTTAAACGCTCTTAACAGTGTTCGTATTGGTGGTTCTGCTGAAGGCGAAGGCATCTACATTGCTAAACAGTCTGTTAAGAATTCTAATGGTGTGGCTGAAGAAGGTAACTACATTACCGGTCTCGACAACACGAAATGGGATCCTGCTAACCAGGGGATCGTTGAAAACCGTGCAGCTACCGAAGGTCAGTTGAAAGACGTGGCTGATAGCATTTCCAAACAAATCAGCGACATCGACACAGCCGTTAAATCTTCCAGCCGTGTATTCGAAAGCGATAGTGGGGCAGATAAGCAAGTAACTCGTAAGAATACGGATGCCATGAAACTTAAAGGCGGCGCTGATGCCAACAACTTGTCCGATAACAACATCGGCGTTGTAAATAACAGCGACGGCAGCGGTTTTGACATCAAATTGTCCAAAGACATCAAAGGTCTTAACAGCATCGAAGTGGCTAACAACATTACCATCGGTTCCGGTGACAACCAGACTATCATCAATGACAGCTCTGTAAACACAGGTTCCGTAACTACCGGTAACACTACTATCAACAATAGCGGTTTAACCATTAAAAACGATGATGGTTCTAATGGAATTACTATTCAAAACAATAATGTAAGCATGGGCGGTAATGTAATTCAGAACGTTGGCGAAGGTGTAAATGCAAGTGATGCGATTAACAAAGGTCAGTTCGACCGTGCTATCAGCAACATTGACAGCGGTATGGGTCAGATGGATAACCGTATTAACAAATTGGACAACCGTGTAAACCGTGTAGGTGCCGGCGCAGCCGCACTCGCAGCGTTACATCCGTTGGAATTCAGCCCTGAAGCTAAATGGGAAGTATCCGCCGGTTTAGGTAACTACAAAGATGCGAATGCTGTAGCCTTGGGGGCGTTCTACCGTCCAAACGGTGACACCATGTTCAGCGTAGGTACGTCTTTCGGCGGTGGTGAAAACATGGTTAACGCCGGTGTAACCTTACGTATTGGTGACGGCGAAACTCAGAAATATCCTTCCAAGAAAGTAATGGCTCAGAAGATCAATGATTTGGAAACGGTAGTAGCTGATCAAAACAGCAAAATTGAAGAGTTGACAAGACTCGTAAATACTTTGATTAATAAGTAAATTGCAATATGAAATTGAACACTTTTAAAAACCCAGTAACTTATTAACTTCTTCAATGAATACTTCTTGTGGTGTCCGGTAATTTAGAATTTTGCGTGGCAGTGCATTACACCAATTGGTAGCACGTCGAAGAGTTACTTCTGAAACATCACGAATGGCAGTTCCTTTGGGAATAATACGGCGTAATAAACCGTTGTGCCGTTCATTAGAACCACGTTCCCAAGCTGCATATGGATGAGCAAAA
>OIEP01000036.1_pt1 | contig 144628 bp, 132 predicted proteins | sample 1581861 | NCBI WGS metagenome assembly OIEP01 (sample SAMN03281009, study PRJEB24777) | human gut metagenome | isolation source: fecal sample PR192 from 1 month old female Indian infant, vaginally...
CTGAGGTTCAACTTTCAGAATCTCCTGGCCTGCAAATTCGGCGACGGAGACGTAATCACTGCTGAGAAGATAATACTCGGTATCGTCCTTTTTCAGTGGAAAAGGATCCTGATATACAAATGGTTTAGTTGACATTGCTATGCTCCCTAAGAGTAAAACCGCCGGGAGTTAGATCCCGGCGGTTATGAATCAGAACATCATGGACATCCACGGATAGCCAATCAGCAGCAGGGCGGCCAGGAAGATCGCGCCGAAGATAGTGCCAAGACGCCAGTAGTCTTTGGTCGGCAGATAGCCGCTGCCATAGTAGATTGGGCTGGGGCCGGTACCGTACGGCGTGATAATCCCCATCACGCCGAGCGAGGTCACCATCAGCAGAACGAATACCTGCATGTTCATGCCCGGAATCGTCGCGGCGATGGTCAGCATCGCGGGCAGCAGGGCGGTAGTGTGCGCGGTGGTGCTGGCAAACAAGTAGTGCAGCAGATAGAACGCCAGCAGCAGTACGACAGTCGCCACGCCGGGGGAGATACCGTTCATCAACGCGCCGCCTTCTTTACCCAGCCAGGCGATAAAGCCGGTGGAGGAGAGGCCGTCGGCCAGCGCCACAAGGGTGGCGAACCAGGCAAAGGTGTTCCATGCCGCTTTGTTGCTGGTGATATCGCTCCAGGAGAGTACGCCGGTCCACAGCATCAGCACGATAACCAGCAGAGCGGCCAGCGCCGGTTCAATCCACTGGGCGGCAAAGATCCACATCATCAGCGCACAGCAGACAAAGACCAGCAGCAGAATTTCATTACGCGACAGGCGACCGAGTTTTTCCAGCTCGCGGGCGGCCCACAGCGGCACTTCATCGTTGATTTTCACTTCCGGCGGATAGAACCAGTAGGCCAGCAGCGGCATGACCAGGATCAGCAGAATACCCAGCGGCAGGAAGGCGATAAACCAGGTGCCCCAGGAGATATTAATGCCGACGATGCTTTTTACCAGCGCCAGCGCCAGCAGGTTCGGCGCCAGCGCGGAGAGGAACATGGAACTGGTGATACAGGCGGCGGTGATCGCCACCCACATCAGGTAAGAGCCAATGCGGCGCGCGCTCGGGTCGTTGGGTTTAGAGCCGTACAGCGGCGGCAGGTTAGCGATAATCGGGTAGATGGTGCCGCCGCTGCGCGCGGTGTTGGACGGTGTAAACGGCGCCAGCAGCAGGTCGGCGAAAGTGATGGCGTAGCCCAGCGTCAGGCTGCGGCGGCCAAGATATTTCACCAGAATCAGCGCCAGGCGGCGACCGAACTGGGTTTTATCGTAGCCTGCGGCAAACATAAAAGCGCCGAAAATAAGCCATACGGTGGAGTTACCGAAGCCGCTCACCGCCCATTTAAAGGAGGCGCTGGCCAGTTTGAAGTTCGGCGCGGCCACCTGTTCCGGGCTGAACAGCAGCCACTGGCTGCACAGGGCAATCACCACCACCCCGGTGAGTCCAATAACCGCGCCAGGCAGCGGTTCGAAGATCAGGCCGACGATAACGCCGACAAAAATTGCAAAATAGTGCCAGGCATAAGGAGGCAGGCCATCAGGCACCGGGATAAACAGCAGGAGGACGGCGACGATAATGGGCATTGCCATCATCAGCAGACGTTTATAAGCAGCATTGGTGGCTGCACCGGCAGGCGGTATGGTTGTCTTTTTCTCTTTCATAATGCGTATCTGCAAGTAGTTAAAAATAGATTCTGGTTACCGGGAAAACGACCAATTTCTTTAGTTGCAAAACTTTCTTTAATTATTAATTGTTGGTTTTGGTCATTACGGTGATAGCTATTTAGCGCTGTTTAATTGAGCGATAAATTAAAATTCATGGTTATTTATATATTGCGCCTTCATGCTACATTGCAATTGATTGAGATCAAGAAAAACGGATTATTGGTTACTTTTTTATTATTTATAATAACCCTGTATGATGATGTGGTTATTTTGTATAAAATATAGTTAGATGTTAAATAATAAAACAGATAAAAAATTGAACTGCATTATAATACATTGATAATTATGTGTTTTATTGTTTATTTGTTTTTCTGCTGCTATTAACAAAAGTTTCTGTTTTGTTATCATTCCTTGCAATCGTGTGAATGAATTATTTTTTATTAATAATACAATCGAGGTATTGGTGTTATTGCTGGTATTAAATAGTTTTTTAACTAATGTAATTGCTTTAGTAACTAAAAATGGCGCTATATTATGAGCATGACTTAAGGGATTACCAAATAAAAATAAAAACGATTCCGTCACCCAATTTTGAATTTTTAATATTTAAATCTGGAGCGTCATTATGACCAGTAACCAACGAATTCTGCATCCTTTTACTTTACCGAACGGCACTGAACTTAAAAACCGCCTGTTAATGGCGCCGATGACGACCTGTACTGGTTATTTTGATGGTACCGTCACCAGCGAACTGGTGGAGTACTATCGTGCGCGTGCCGGAAGCATCGGCGCCATTATTGTTGAATGCTGCTTTGTTGATGATTTCGGTCTGGCATTTCCAGGCGCCATCGGTATTGATAATGATGAAAAGGTGGCCGGTCTGGCAAAAATCGCCGCTGCCATTAAAGCGGAAGGATCAAAAGCGATTCTGCAGATTTATCACGGTGGCCGGATGGTTGACCCGCAGCTTATCGGCGGACGCCAGCCCGTGGCGCCCAGCGCGATTGCCGCGCCGCGTGAGGGCGCAGCGACGCCGCGCGCGCTGAGCACTGAAGAAGTGGAAGGCATGATCGCTAAGTTCGGCGAAGGCGTGCGCCGCGCGATCCAGGCCGGTTTCGACGGCGTAGAAATTCACGGCGCGAACACCTACCTGATCCAGCAGTTCTACTCGCCAAATTCCAACCAGCGCGCCGATGAATGGGGCGGCAGCCGCGACAACCGCGCCAGATTCCCGCTGGCGGTGCTGGATATTACCCATAAAATGGTCCGTCAATACGCTGACGACGCCTTTATCATCGGCTATCGCTTCTCGCCGGAAGAGATGGAAGTCCCTGGCATTCGCTTCGACGACACCATGTATCTGCTGGAAAAGCTGGCTGCTCGCGGCGTGGATTATCTGCACTTTTCGGTTGGCGCAACTCTGCGTCCGTCGATTGTTGACACCAGCGATCCGACACCGCTGATTGAAAAGTATTGCGCCATGCGCTCGGAAACGCTGGCTCAGGTGCCGGTGATGGGGGTGGGCGGCGTGGTTAACGCCGCCGATGCGGAACAGGGGCTGGATCACGGCTACGATCTGATGGCGGTAGGGCGTGCCTGTATCGCTTATCCTGACTGGGCGGCGCGAATTGCCGCCGGCGAAGAGCTGGAGCTGTTTATCGACAGTACCCGGCGAGAAGCGCTGACCATTCCGGAACCGCTGTGGCGTTTTTCGCTGGTAGAGGCGATGATCCGCGATATGAGCATGGGCGACGCGAAATTCAAACCAGGGGTGTTCGTTGAAACCGTTCAGGACGATGTCAATGAACTGGTTATTAATGTCAGTCTGGAAAACGATCGCATTGCCGATATCGAACTGGCTGCCAGCCCGCGACAGACCGTCGAGTTCACCACCAGTTTTGAAGAGATCCGCGAGCGTATTCTGACCGCCAATACGCCGCACGTTGATGCCATTTCCGGCGCGACCAGCCAGAGCGAAGCGGTGAAAAAAGCCGTCTCCAAAGCGATGCTGAAATCGAGTAAAGCGTTGGCCGCTGAAGAGGGCGAAGGCGTGGTAACGCCGAAAAGCTACGATGTTGTGGTCGTCGGTAGCGGCGGGGCCGGGCTGGCGGCGGCTATTCAGGCGCACGATGAAGGGGCCAGCGTGCTGATCGTCGAGAAAATGCCGACCATCGGCGGCAACACCATTAAGGCCTCAGCCGGGATGAACGCGGCGGAGACCCGCTTCCAGCGCGTGAAAGGTATTAAAGACAGTAAAGAACTGTTTTACCAGGAAACGCTGAAGGGCGGTAAAAACAAAAACAACCCGCAACTGCTGCGCTGCTTTGTGGAGAATGCGCCGGAAGCCATCGAATGGCTGGCACGGCGCGGCATTATGCTTAACGATATCACCACCACTGGCGGCATGAGCATTGACCGTACCCACCGTCCGCGCGACGGATCGGCGGTTGGCGGCTATCTGATCAGCGGCCTGCTGCGCAATATCACTAAACGCGGTATTGATGTTCTGCTGGACACTTCGGTGGAAGAGATCCTGATGACCGACGGTGCGGTGAACGGCGTGCGCCTGATCAACGATGAACAGGAAACGGTGTCGGTTCAGACGAAGAGTATTGTCGTCGCCACCGGTGGTTTCAGCGCCAACAGCGCGATGGTGGTGAAATACCGCCCGGATCTGGCGGGCTTTGTGACCACCAACCACAAAGGCGCCACTGGCGGTGGGATTGCGCTGTTAGAGCGCATCGGCGCGGGCACGGTGGATATGGGGGAAATCCAGATTCACCCGACGGTGGAGCAGCAAACCTCGTACCTGATTTCCGAATCAATTCGCGGCGGCGGGGCGATTCTGGTGAACCAGCAGGGCAACCGTTTCTTCAACGAGATGGAGACCCGCGATAAAGTTTCAGCGTCGATTATCGCGCTGCCGGAACACTTTGCGTACATCGTGTTCGACGAGCACGTCAGGGCGAAAAACAGAGCCGCCGATGAATATATCGCCAAAGGCTTTGTTACCAGCGCCAGCTCGCCCCGCGAACTGGCAGAGAAACTGGGGATGGATTATCACGCTTTCCTCGCCACCCTGGAACGCTACAATGGCTTTGTTGAAAAACAGCATGATGATGATTTTGGTCGCACTACCGCACTGCGGGCGCCGATTAATGAAGGCCCGTACCACGCGATTCGCATCGCACCGGGGGTTCACCACACCATGGGCGGCGTGACCATCAACAGCGAAACTGCGGTGCTGAACGATGAGCATCAGCCGATCCCAGGGGCGTATGCGGCAGGCGAAGTGGTTGGCGGCATACACGGCGGTAACCGCATCGGCGGTAACGCGGTGGCGGATATTATTATCTTCGGCACTCTCGCGGGCCATCATGCGGCGAAATGTGCCAGAGGGTAATGTGTAAAGCGACACCGGCCGGGCAGGCAAATATGCGGCCCGGCTTATTACCTCTCTCAGGGAGTGTATTATGTCCGACAACCGCATCTACAGTTATTCCGCTGTTCTGATGGGATCTCCCATTCTGCTTAAGCTCTATGTTCATGATGAAGCCCTCGCGTCACGCGTCTTTCAGTTGATTAAAGGCTATGAAGATCTGCTTACCGTTAACCGCGCCCGGTCGCAGGTGATGGATATTAACCATGCCGCCGGGCGTCACCCCGTCACCGTAAGTCGGCCGGTCTATACGCTGATTAAATGCGCTAAAGCCGCCAGCATGGTGCGGGACAGTGCGTTCAATCTGGCGATAGGCCCGCTGGTGAAACTGTGGCGTATTGGTTTTCAGGGCCATCGTGTGCCTGCGGCGCAGGATATCGCCGCCCGACTGGCGTTAACGCGCCCGCAGGATGTGATCCTTGATGATGCTGCCGGCAGCGTCTATCTCGCACAGGCGGGAATGGAGATCGATCTTGGGGCCATCGCCAAAGGCTATATCGCCGATCGGGTGCGGGATTATTTGCAACAGCAGCGGGTGAGTGACGCGCTGATTAACCTCGGTGGTAACGTGCATACCCTTGGGAGATGGTCGATAGGGCTGAAAAAACCCTTCTCAACAACGGATGCGCTGATTGGCAGTATTGCGGTGACGGGGCAGTCGGTGGTGACATCAGGGATTTATGAGCGCTATTTTGAGCAGGATGGTCAACGCTGGCACCATATTCTCGACCCGCGTAGCGGCTATCCGCTGGATAACGAACTGGAAAGCGTGACGATTATTGCCACAAACTCTCTCGATGGCGATATCTGGACTACCCTGATTTACGGTCTTGGGGTGGAGAAAGGCTGCGCGGCCCTGCGTCAGCGTGAGGATATCGACGCGATTTTCGTCACTAAAAATCGCGACGTTATCCTCTCTTCACAGCGCGGTTTCCGCTTCCAGTTGCTGGATGATGGCTACCGGCTTATTGACTGTACTGCTTAAGCAGGCCGTACTGCTCGGCGATCAGATGATAGCGGTACACCGGGCGACCGGTGGCGCCATAGTGAATGTTGGTATACAGAATATTAATTTGTGCCAGCCAAATCAGGTATTTACGGCACGATACGCGGGAGATGTTCACCGCCGCCGCCAGTTCGTCGGTGGAAAATTCAACGTCCGGGTGAGCATCGATCCACTGGCACAGGGTGCGCAATGTCTGAGCGGTCAGGCCTTTTGGTAGTTTGCGCGCATCGGTGGCTTCCGCGACGCCGCCGTGCAGCAGTCGGTCAACATCCGCTTGCTCATAGTAAGGCTGGCCAATCATCAGTTTACGTTTTTCCCGCCAGGCGGTCAGCGCTTCTTCAAAGCGCGGAAACTGGAAAGGTTTGATCAGATAGTCGACCACACCATAGTGCATTGATGCCTGCACCGTTGCGGCGTCCGCGGCGGAAGTAATCATAATGACATCGATGGCGCGCCCGGAAGCGCGGATCGTGGGCAGCAGATCCAGACCGCTATCCTGCTGCATATAGACGTCGAGCAGCACCAGGTCTATCTCCAGCGTCTTGTCGTTAATCATCTCCCTGGCTTTACTCAGCGTAGATGCCGTGGCGATACAGCGAAAACCACTGACTCGCGCCAAGTAGAGGCGGTTCAGTTCGGCGACCATGGCATCATCGTCAACAATTAATACATTTATCACGCACTGTTCCTTTTACTGTCCCAGGGAAGGTGAACAAAAAATTGAGTAAAAACGCCGGGTTCGGATTCGACAGCCAGCGATCCGCCCAGATCGTGAAGCTGCTGACTGGCAAGAAATAGCCCGACGCCGCGATTCTCGCCCTTGGTGGAGAAGCCTTTATTAAAGATATCTTCGATGAACGCTTCCGGGATCCCGGGGCCATCATCGCTGACCTCGCCGCTTAGCCAGCCATTCTGATAGTGCAGCAGCAGGCTGATTTCACCTTCGGCCTGGCCGTTCATGGCATCCAGCGCATTCTCGATCAAATTACCCAGTACGGTGACCAGCACGGTCACCTGTTTTTCATTCGGGCAGTCTGGTACCAGACTTTCGTCGGCGAGGGTCAGGGTAAACCCGCACTCTTTCGCGCGTTGAATTTTGCCAATTAAAAAACCGGCGACCACCGGTGATTTAATACGGTGCTGGATTTCACCAATATCCGCCTGATAAGTATGGGCGGTTTGCAGTACGTACTCTTCCAGCTTGTCGTAACGTTTCATATTCAGCAGGCCAAGAATCACGTGCAGTTTATTCATAAACTCATGTGAAGTGGTACGCAGCGCATCCACATAGTTTACCATCCCGTCCAGCCGTTGCAGTAGCTGGCTGACTTCGGTCTTATCACGGAAGGTGCTAATCGCACCGACCACATCATTCTGGCTGCGGACGGGAACCGTGTTGCTGAGCAGTAAAAAACCGTTACATCCCAGTTCCCGATCGTAAATAGGCTGTCCGGTTTGCAGAACTGCCTGCAGGTCCGCCAGCAGAGGCGTCTGAGAGATATCATTATCGGGGCTGCTAAACAGAATATTCCGTGCGGCAGGGTTAATCAGCGTCACCTGGCCGTCAGCATCCACCGCCACCACGCCCTCTTTTAGCGAATGCAGCATCGCCTGGCGCTGCTGGAACTGCGTTGAGATCTCTTGCGGCTCAAGCCCCAGCAGAACGCGTTTCAGGCCGCGGACCAGGCACCAGGTCCCCATCGCGCAAACCAGCGCGCTGAACAGCACGGTTAAAATCACATCCCAACGGCTGGCGGCGATTTGCTGGTCTACTTTGCTCAGTGAAATACCAATCGCCACCACGCCGATTTGCCGGTGGTTATCGTCAAAGACCGGCGTGAATACCCGCAACGCCGGGGCCAGGACACCGTGATTGACGGCGACGTTTTCTCGGCCTTTCAGCGTTGGCAGGATATCATCGCCGATAAAGGGGTGACCGATCATCTGGCTATCGGGATGCGAATAGCGGATGCCGTCCATATTGGTGACCACGGCAAACAGCAGGCCATTGCGTCTGGCGGCGGCCAGCGCCAGTGGCTGAATGATGCCGCTGTCCGGCGACCGCGTCAGGCCGCGCTTTACTTCCGGCGTGTCAGCCAGCGTCCGCGCCACCGCAAGCGCCGTATCTTTTACACCGTCGCGGGTGGCATCGCCAATCTGCATAAACCACAGGATATAGACCAGGATCAGCACTGAACCGATCACGCTGCCAATCATTAAGGTGACGGCGGTACTCAGCTTCATACTCATTGAGCGTTTGCGCGCCGTCTGCTGTGCCAGTTCACTCATACCAACCCCATGGCAAAACGTATAGATGCGTATTATCGCTGAACGGGGGGCTTTCATAAAGCTGTGTAAAAAAAGCGAAATAAGATGGATGACAAAACTGTTTTACCTGTTGTCCTCGTTCTTTACCGGCCAGGCGGCGTCAAGGAAACCTGAGTTCGACAACCCGCGGATAATTCTCTCCGCTGCGTTTTTATCTCAGGTTCTCAGCAGAGAGTCGACAAATGCCCGCAGTGGTGTCGCCATGTGTTTTCGACTGGGGTAGTAGAGATAAAAGCCGGGGAAAGCAGGCGTCCATGTTTTGAGTAACTGAACCAGTTGACCTGTTTCCAGCCAGGGATCAACCTGATGGGCGAACTGATATGCGATGCCCACGCCCGCGAGCGCTAATGGCGTAAGCATGGCTGGTTCATCCACGATGATTGGCCCATTGACCGCAATCTCGCAGCGTTCGTCATGGCGCTGAAACTCCCATCGATAAACGCTGCCGTCGCTTGGTCGTCGATAAGTCAGGCAGGGGGGCTGCAACAAATCCTGTGGTTTGCGGGGAGGCGTCGCCTGCGCCAGATAGTGCGGTGATGCCACGACTTTCATCTCAAGATCGCCGCTTAGCCTGACGGCAATCATATCCTGATGAAGCTTCTCGCCCAGACGAATTCCCGCATCAAACCCTGACGATACGATATCAATCAGAGCATCATCGGTAATGATATCCAGCGTAATGTTAGGGTAGCGTTGCATAAAATCGCCCAGCATCGGGGCCAGATAATGAATAGCGGCGACGCGTGATACATTGAGCCGCAAACGCCCTGCGGGGGCGTGAGTCGTTTGTGCCTCGGTAACCGCGTCTTCCAGCGCAGTCAGTGCGGGGCCCAGCTGTTGCATCATACGTATCCCGGCCTCGCTGGGCGCGACGCTGCGCGTGGTGCGGTGCAGTAAACGCACGCCGATACGCGCTTCGAGCCGACGAATGGTTGCGCTTAATGTGGAGGTCGTAACACCAAGATGCGCGGCAGCACGGGTGAAACTGCCTTGCTCAACCACCATGGCAAAGGCGCGTAATTCAGCAAAATCACTCCCACGCATTATATCTATTTTCCCAAACAGTTCTGTTGATAATAGTAATATTATCAAATAGTCCTTCGCTGGTTACCATCTTGATGGATTTCATTAATTGACCACCAATGATCATCAGGGTAACGACAATGGCAAGATTTACTGCAAAAAACATTCTTATCACCGGCGCGACAAGCGGTATTGGGCTTGCCGGGGCAAAGATCATTGACCGCGAGGGCGGCGTCCGCGCTGGGCGCGAAAAATATTCGGGTTAACACGCTAGTTCCGGGACCGATTGATACCGATTTTCGCCATTTTATGCGTGAAGATGTTCGTCGCGAATTTGAAGCATCGGTGGTCAGTCGTCTGGCGCTTACCCGTCAGGGGACGGCGGTTGAAGCCGCGGAAGTGGCGCTTTTTCTTTTATCCGATGCCGCGTCATATGTCAGCGGAAGCCAGTACTTTGTTGATGGCGGCCTGATGCTGCGCTAATGATGCTATTGCATCTGAGGCTGATGACAAACCTGATTTAGATATTGTGCTCACATTTCTGCCGGGTGGCGGCTATCGCCTTACCTGGCATATAAAACCAATAATATCATTATGTTATGGGTTTTTCGTAGGCCCGCGCAAGCGAAGCGCCGCCGGGCAATTCCGGAAAAACGCACTTTGTCAGCAATCTGTGATGCTATTGCATCTTATCTCAATGCCATTGCCACTGGCTGGAAAACAGACAATCGACAGATGGAAAATTTCATCGGCGATAAAACTGTGACTACCGTGGAATTAAGCATGTCAGGAATGCTTTACACTTCCATTTATAACCATGGTTAATGAAAGGGTTTGCCCCAGGTTCTCACTTTCGCCCCTGTAAGTTGTTTCTGTGTTAAATGGAGGTTTTTATGAGCAGTAAGCCAACCGCTTCAATGATGGAACGACGCCACCCTGAAACCACCCATATTGATACGCTTGCCACACTCGATATGCTGGCGATGCTGGATAAGGATAATAAGCAGATTGTCGACGCTGTTGCGGCCTGTTTGCCGGAGATTGCCCGTCTGATTGATAACGCCACGGCGGCGTTGAGCCGGGGAGGGCGACTGGTTATTGTCGGGGCTGGCGCATCCGGGCGTGCCGCCGTGCAAACGGTAAATGAATTTGCGCCTGAGGGAAAACATGCTCTGGTTGCGCTGATCGCCGGAGGCGCGGCAGCCGCGCTCCAGGAGATGGAAACCGCCGCGAATAATTACGATCTTGGCGCCTTTGAGCTACAGGCCATACAGTTCAGCAACCAGGATATGCTGCTGGCGCTGACGGTAAGCGGCAAAACTCCGTGGGTGTGGGGAGCGATGCGTCACGCCTGGTCGCTCGGCGCGCCCATTGCGGTTGTGACGCAGGAAGCCGACAGTGAAGCCGCACAACTGGCGGATATCATTATTGCCCCGCAAACCGGGCCAGAGGCGGTAGCGGGTTTTGGTAATCCGAAAGCGCAAATCGCGCAGCGGCAGATCCTCAATATGCTGACCACCGGGCTGGCGATTCGCGAGGGGCGAGTTTACGAAAACCTGCGTGTCGATCTCCAGGCCAGTACACCGCGCTGGGCCGAGCGTCAGATTGCTATTGTGATGGCGGCAACGGCCTGTTCGCGCAGCGAAGCGAAAGCGGCGCTGACCAGTTGCAATCAGCACTGCCGGACGGCGATATTGATGATCATCAGCGGGCTTGATGCCTGGCAGGCGCGTGAACTGCTGGCAGAGAATAACGGTCATTTGCGCATTGCGCTGCGTGCGATGCAGCCGGTCGCGTAAACTCAGTCATCGGGCGTGTATTTTCGCGATACACGCCGAATGAATGAAAATAATCTTTTTCAGGGGGATATTATACCACACGGTTCATCTGTGCTTATTTCGTTATTGTCTGGCCGCCCGCGAATTCCCCTGTCCCGTAATTTTTGTCATTATTTTACTTTTTTAAGTTAAAAAACCAGAATAATAATCATGACTGCGAGTGAATGTGTAAATGGCATTTTAAAATAAAGTAAAACTGCGTTAATATGCACATCCTTATTACACTTGTGCTATGTGATATTTTTATTATGCCTGCAATTAAAAAAACGATTATATCGATGACCGCATTAGCGATGCTGGTTAGCCCGATCGCTTTCGCCAATGACAATACCTCAAATAAAACCGATTTCCTGTTGATTGGCGGCGGCATTATGAGCGCGTCGCTGGGGACCTGGCTGCAAGAATTACAGCCGGAGTGGAAACAGGTGATGGTCGAAAAACTCGATGGCGTGGCGCTGGAGTCCTCGAACGGCTGGAATAATGCCGGTACCGGGCACTCCGCCAATATGGAACTGAACTATACGCCGCAACGCCCGGATGGGTCTATTGATATCAGCAAGGCGCTGAATATTAACGAACAGTTTATGATCTCCCGCCAGTTCTGGACGGCGCAGGTCAAACGCGGCATTTTGCACGATCCGCACTCGTTTATTAACTCCACCCCACATATGAGTTTTGTCTGGGGCGATAATGTGGATTATCTGCAAAAACGTTATGCCGCATTGCAACAAACCACTCTATTCCAGGGAATGAAATTTTCCACCGATCACGCGCAAATAAAACAGTGGGCGCCGCTGGTGATGGAAGGCCGCGATCCGCAGCAAAGCGTGGCGGCGACATGGACGCCGGTTGGTACCGACGTTAACTATGGGGAAATAACCCGTCAGTTAATCGGTAGTCTGAAAAAAAATAATAACTTCACGCTGCAAACTTCTTCCGAAGTCACCGATTTTAAACGTAATGCGGATAATTCCTGGCATGTGACGGTCAAAAACGTTAATAGCGGCGAAGAGCAGGCGATCGATGCAAAATACGTATTTATCGGCGCGGGCGGCGGGGCGCTGAAATTACTGCAAAAAACCGGCATCCCGGAAGCGGATAATTATGCCGGTTTCCCGGTTGGCGGCTCCTTCCTGATGACTGAAAACCCGGCAGTGACCAACGAGCACCGACAGAAAGTGTACGGTCAGGCCTCGGTTGGCGCGCCACCGATGTCGGTACCGCATCTTGATGCGCGTTTCATTGACGGTAAGCGGGTGGTGCTGTTTGGGCCATTTGCCACCTTCTCAACGAAGTTCCTTAAAAATGGCTCGTTCTTTGATCTGCTGAGCACAACCACCACCAGTAACGTGCTACCGATGACACAGGTTGGTCTGGATAACTTTGATCTGGTGAAATATCTTATTAGCCAGGTCATGCTGAGCGACGACGACCGTTTTGCGGCGCTGAAAGCGTATTATCCGGACGCGCGCAAAGAGGACTGGAAGTTGATTCAGGCCGGACAGCGTGTACAGATCATCAAAAAAGATGCGGAGAAGGGTGGCGTCCTGAAACTGGGCACCGAAGTGGTGGTCGATCAGCAGAAAACGCTCTCCGCACTGCTGGGGGCATCACCAGGGGCTTCCACCGCCGCGCCGATCGCCCTGAATGTGCTTAAGCAAATGTTCCCGGAGCAGTTTAATTCACCGCAATGGCAAAGCCGCATTCGCGATATCGTGCCGAGCTACGGCCAGACGCTGAACGGCAATGTCGCGCTCACTCAGCAGGTCTGGGATGATACGGCGGCGGCGCTGCAGTTAACCAAACCGCCGGTGATTGAGATGAACGCGACCGCGCCGGTTATGACCGCCAAACCGGCAGCGCCGCAGGCGGAAACGTCACCGCAGCACGATATGGCGCTGTAAGTCCGTTTCGTTGAAATGCCCGGTGGCGTCTTACCGGGCCTACGGGATGGGTGTTGCAGGTCTGGCAAGGCGCCAGCCTCCGCCCGACAGCAATGCGAGCGTCATAGCCAAACGGTTGTTCGCCAGCCTCAGACCCCGCAAGTCGGGGTTTTTCTTTGCCCGCTTCGCTATGGATTAATTTGCGCTATCCGGCATCGGTCGTGAATGAATAAATCCTGCTCATTGCCGCAATCCTTTTACCCGGGATTATCTCCTCGCGACTGCCAGCCGGGCGAAACCGCTAAATTGCAATAAGTTATGTCTCTGCAGGCATATCCCGGTTCCGGCTAATTTTTTAATCGTCCATTGTGGTTATACTGTATTGAAATCACACATAAAAAAGATACTGAAGACGGAAACGCGGAGCGCAGGGCAATGAAAGACGATATTAACCAGGAGATCACTTTCCGCAAACTGTCGGTATTTATGGTGTTTATGGCGAAGGGCAATATCGCCAGAACCGCAGAGGCCATGCAACTGAGCGGCGTCAGCGTTCACCGGGCGTTGCATACCCTGGAAGAGGGCGTTGGCTGCCCGCTGTTTAGCCATAAAGGGCGCAATCTGCTGCCGCTCCCGGCGGCATGGACGCTGCTGGAGTACTGCCAGGATGTGATAAATCTGATGAACCGCGGGCTGGAAGCGACACGTAAAGTCGCTGGTATCGGGCAGGGGCGACTGCGCATCGGCACGCTTTACTCACTGACTCTGGAAACCGTACCGCGCATTATCATGGGCATGAAGCTACGGCGTCCTGCGCTGGAATTAGATCTCACAATGGGGTCGAATCAGATGCTGCTGGATATGCTGGAAGATGACGCGCTGGATGCGATTCTGATTGCCACCAACGAAGGCGAGTACAGCCAGGCGGATTTTGATGTGGTCCCGCTGTTTGAGGATGATATTTTCCTCGCAGCCCCGGCGACGGAGCATCTGAATACCGCCGGGCCTGCTGAATTGCGCGATTATGCCGACCGTAAATTTGTTTCGCTGGCAGAAGGGTTCGCAACCTATGCGGGTTTTCAGGAGGCGTTTCAGGTAGCCGGATTTGAACCCGAAATCGTCACCCGGGTTAACGATATCTTTTCGATGATTAGCCTGGTGCAGGCGGGCGTGGGGTTTGCGCTGCTGCCAGGGCGAATGAAAAAAGTCTATGAAAATGACGTGCAGTTGTTGAAGCTGGCTGAGTGTTATCAGATGCGCCAGTCGATCTCGATTGTCTATTCACATCATCGCGAGCGTGACGCCGATCTGCTGGCGCTGGCGGCTGAAGGGAGAATGTATGCCCGCAGCCTCAGTCACTCAGCCGGGTAACCCGGTGACGCGCAACGCTGACGCCATTGTGCTCCAGCGAAATACACTCTCCTCGCCAGCCTGCCTGGCGGGTGAGGCCGGTCAGCACGCCGCCCGGCGGCATCTCGATCGCCAGACGCGCCTCCCGTTCATCAGCGGCAACCATCGCGTCCTGCCAGCGCACGGTTCGCGCCATATTTAGCGCCAGATCGTCAGCAATCTTTAACGGATCCCATAAAACGCGCGCCGTGGAGCCGCTTAAATACGCGCAGCGCGGTCGTCGGAGCGAGACGTCAGCGAAGGCCTTCGCCAGCGCTGACGCCGGTTTATCCAGTAGCGCGCAGTGTGAAGGGACGCTGACCGCCAGGCGCTGCGCTTTGGTTGCGCCCGCTTTCAGCGCCAGTTGGGCGACTCGCGCCATCTCTTCGTCGCGTCCGGCAATCACAACCTGCGTTTCGGCATTCAGATTGGCGATATAGAGTTCGCTGGCAGCGATCAGTTTTTCTATGCGATCGACAGGCAGCCCCATAATAGCGGTGAGCCCGTAGCCGTGCGGCCAGGCCTGCTCCATTAAATCGCCGCGTAGCGCCACCAGCCGCAGGGCATCGGCGAAATCCAGCGCGTCGGCAATGACCGCCGCAGGGAAAGCGCCTATCGACAGGCCGCAGACTATATCCGGGGGCACACCTTCACGCTGAAGTTCTCGCGCCCAGGCGACGCCCGTAATCAGCAGGCAGAGCTGCACCGCGCGGGTGTGTTTTAATGCGGCGGCGCTATCCAGATGATCGACTTCCTCGCCGAGCACGGCCCGCGCGACGGTGAGAATATTCTGGCGATCGGGGATCGTGGCGAGCATACCCGGTCGCTGGCTTCCCTGACCGGGAAAGGTAAAGAGAATTTTCATACATCCTCCCTGGCCCATGGCGCAGTGGTCAGATATGCGCCGCGGGACGTTTTCAGCAGCGCTCGCCCCTCGCGCAGCCATTCATTGAGCGCGAAAGCCCCTTCAGGCGTTTCGACCTGAGTATCTACCCGGCAGGGGAGTTGCGCGACGCAGGATTGCCACGTGAGCAGTTCCGCGCGGGCGACGGGGAGCGGCGCGCGGATCAGCAGATCAAGATCGCTGGTCGCGTGTATAACGGGGATTTCGGTAGCCAGGGCATAGCCGGTACTGCCGGTAATGCCCCAGCACCACGGCCAGTGATGCCGAGTCAGGGTAACAGCCGCCTGTACCGGCGGCTGGGAGACAAATGGTGAACGCAGAAGCCGTTGCCGTTCGGCGAGCATTTCCGGACTGACAATGCGGATGATATTTTCTTCCTGTACCCAGCCGGCGGCCCGCTGATCGCGTTTCATGCCCCTTACCCCCACAGGAATACGGGCGTTGGCGTCAACGTCGCGTCGCACCACCACCGGCAGGCTGATACGCCAGTGCTGTGCAACCCACAATTCCTCAATTGCTTCCAGCGCGGCGGTATGATTCAACCAGACTAAATCGTGAGGACGCGGCGTTAATGACATCGTTAGATCCCTGACGTTAAAGTGATAAACAGCGGCAGTGACAGGATACACAGAACCGAGCTTAACAGCAGCACCGCTTCCGCATCCGGCGACTGCACGCCAAAACGGTTACCGAAGACCACGCCGAAGAAACCCGCCGCAAGGGCAATCATCAGAATGGCGGTAATGGCAATAGAACCCTGCAGACCCAGTATCATCACCAGACCCCAGGCGATAAAGGGTTGCACCAGCAGTTTAACGATGGTGGATGTGGCGATCAGCGTGTTGAGCTGCAGTTTACGTGCTGACAGAATCACCCCGGTCAGGAACAGCGCTGCGGCGGTGGCCGCCAGCCCCAGTGGTTTAATGGATGCCAGCAGGAGGTCCGGCATTTTGATTCCAATGGCGGAAAGCACCACGCCCAACAGCGGCCCCCAGACAATCGGTTTTTTCACCGAACGCCACATCAGCACCGGCAGCATTGCCAGCGTCGAACCGCTGTTTTCTCCTGCGGCGCATGCTTTTTCGCGTTCCAGGATCAGCAGGCAGAAGGGCGTCATCAGTACCGAACCGCAGGCGATGGAGACGGCGACCGAAAGCGATGTTGACGCGCCTTCGCCAAGTACGCTACCCAGAATGGGCAGACCAAGGGCAGCGTAGTTAGGCAACGCTACGGTAAGGGTCAGTACGGCAGCGTCCTGCGGCGTACGTTTAAAGACGCGGGTGGCAAGAAAATAGATAACCGCGTAGGTGATCCACATGGCCCCGGTGAGCACCAGGATCAGCGGCGATTGGGCGACAATACCGCGCCACGGCGTTTGCACTGTGGCGCTGAACAGTGCGGCGGGTAGGGCGAAATCCATCACGAAGATGTTGAGTAGCGAGACGTTTTTGTTGTCAACCATTTTGGCCTTACCGGCCCAGAAGCCCAGCAGCATGATGACAAAAATCGGCGCGAGGGCATGAATAATCACATAAGTCATAAATCACCTGTAGAGAGAATAAGGTACTGGCGCGATTGTTATATTTTCTAAAAGCAGCCTCTTTCTGAGGCACTCACCGAGTGCCTCAGACGACCGCTTCCGGCAGGTTTTTCTATTTATGAACTGACTACCAGCTGGCGCGCATACGATCGCGTACCTGTCGGGAACACCGGCGGTTCTCCGCGCCAAGTCGGCACTTCAGAGAGGCATCCTGACGCGCGTCAGCGATGGCGTCGCGCAGGGTGGCGGTGACCAGCGTCAGATCGCTGGCGGCCGGGGCATCCGGGTTACTGATGTCAAGCAGTGCGGAGAGCAGGCCAAGCGTCGCGTAGTTGCTGACGTCATAGGCCATTGGCGGGATGGTCGCCGCCAGTTTCTCCAGCGCGTCAACGGTACGCAGGGTGATGCGCGCAGCCGAGGCTTTGCCCATCGCGTGGACCTGTACGCCGCGATCGTTGAAGGCAATCAGACGGTTGGCCTGGTAACCGTGGGCCAGAAAAGCGCCGGACATGGCTTTGCCGACGATCAGGCCAATCACCGGATGCCCGGCAAGGCGTGCCTTTGCATACGCGCCTGCGGCACCGGCCAGCGCCTGATGAATTCCGAAGGCTTCTTCGCGGCGACCATAGGCCTGACTTGGCACATCAATAATTGCAATAATCGGGCGTTTCACCGCGTTATCCCCGTCAGCGTCAATGGTCTCATTGACCACTTTTGCCAGCGTCCAGCCTTCAAGCAGGCCGATTTCGCCTTTAGCGGCGCGCGGATAGTGGTTGTCAGCATCCGGCACCACGGCGATAAAACGCACGGTTTCGCCGTTCAAATCGGCGTCGGCAACCTGTACCGATGGGCACAGGCCGGCCATAAGCGGGGTATCCGACGCCAGCTGGTTTAGCCACAGCGCGGCACGGTTAGTGAACTGACGCATTATTTTTCCTCCCGGGCGAATAGCTGTTTGATCTGTGCGGCGTCTGCCTGCTGGCGGGTATCGAAGCGGGTCAGACGGCTCAGGAAATCATCATATTTGTCGCTGCGATGTTGGGCCGGTACGCCTTTGGCAATTGCCTCGTTCATGGCCGTTTTCACCGCATTGACGCCGTCAGCCACCAGGGCATCCACCAGGCCGCTGGCATAGCGAATTTCACCGCCGGTCATGCTCCAGATAAATGGCCGGTCGCGGGAGTCGTACTCTTCAATCCCGGCCTCCTGTTCGATAACCTGTGGCCCGTTGAGACCGAGGCGGGCTTCGCGGGTGACGATCAGGTAGCTGCACAGCGCCGCGGCGATGGACATGCCGCCGAAGCAGCCGACGGTGCCGGCGACAATACCGACCACCGGGGTATAGCGACGCAGGTCGACAATCGCGGCATGAATATCGGCGATGGCGGCAAGCCCCAGATTGGCTTCCTGCAGGCGCACGCCGCCGGTTTCCAGACACAGTACCGCCAGGGTGGGAATGCCGTTGCGGTTATCTTCCGCCGCCAGTTCAAGGGCGGCGGCCATTTTGGCGCCGGAAACTTCGCCCATGCTCCCGCCCTGAAAGGTTCCCTCGATGGCGACAACGACCGCCGGTCGGCCGTTAATGGTGCCTTTTGCCACCACCATGCCGTCGTCGGACTGCGGGACGATACCCTGCGCGCCAAGCCATGGCGACATAATGCCTTCGAACGGGTCCAGCAGTTCGCGATAGCTGCCGTCATCCAGCAGAGTACGGGCGCGTTCGCGGGCGCGCAGTTCAATGAAACTGCGATCGTTACGCATAAGTCACCTCCTCAAAAACCTGTTCAATACGGATCCGTGCGACGCCGGGGGTGGCGCCAAAGTCGTGGATGACCAGTTGTCCGCCGGGCAGGCCGTTAATCAGGTTCAGCCGTTCGAACAATGCGTGCCAGCGGGCCTGGCTGTTATCCACGGAGGTGGTGATCTCGATGTCGAGCGTATCGCTCTCTCCGGCGGTATAGAGCACTTCCATATCGCCAGAGCCTACAATGCCTGCCAGCGCTTTGCCGCTGAGGGCGCGGTTGGCAGGAAGTGAAAATTTAATCTGTTCCATAACATCCTCTGAATGCGTTAGGCGGAAACCCGATCGAGAAACAGGGTGGCGGCAAGGAGATCGGCCGCGCCACCCGGTGAGGCGTTCTGCGCCAGCATCTGCGCATCAAGACGCGCCAGCGCGGCCCGACCCGACGCCGTCGCACATCCTCCGGCGGCCAGCACTTCGCCCGCGCCGTACCGCATGGCTTCAAGGCCCGCCATTCCGGCGCGGGAGAGCACGCAGGTATCGCTAAGCGAAGTCATAATCGCCATCAGCGCGTCAAGCCGGGCCTGTGGCTCACTGGCCCCCTGAGCACGGCTGCGCAATAACTGCGGCAGCGCCAGGGTGGTGATGTGCGGAAACGCGCGCTGTGCTTCTTCCCGCGCGCCGGGTACCTGCCAGCGGCGGCTGGCGCGCAGACCCTTACTGAAGGTTTTTGGCGCGCAGACGTCCGGCAAACGGGCGAGGGCGGCGGCGGTTTCCGCTATCCTCTGTGCATGAGCGTCTCCCCCCAGCATGGCCGTGGCGCTGACCAGCAGACCGAGCGCCCAGATCGCGCCCCGATGGGTATTTACCCCCGACGTTACCTGCATCATTCGGGCTTCACCTTCGCGCCCCAGGCGACCAATCGTCTCGCGCAGGGCGACATCGGCCGGACGCAGCCAGCTTTGTTGGGCCAGGGCGTGAAACGTTGGTTTCAGACTACGGGCCGAGCGTTCCATCAGCGCCAGATTCAGATCCTGATGGGCACCGCTGCCGCGCCGATCGACCAGACCGGGTTTCGGACTCAGGCGGGCTTCGGCGACCAGACAGGCGCTGGCGGTATGCGCCAGCCAGCGGGTCCGCGATTCGGCGAATTGGGGAGAGAGTTTTTTCATTACCAGCTCCGGAATTTTGCCGGTGGGTTGTAAAGGCCGTCAGACCACTCCACCAGGTCGGCCACGCTACCGGCCGCGAGTAGCGAGCGGGTGGCGTCACTGCGACGAATCGCGATATCTTCCGGATAGACGACTTTGCCGCTACGGCGCAGCCCGGCCACGCGTCTGGCGTCGACCCCGAGGCCGATATCGGTGATACCCGCGACGGCCGCAACCATTGCCCGGCGCTCTTCAAGGCTTTCCGCGCGATAGAGATAGGCAATGCCTTCCTCGGTCAGAACGTGGGTGACGTCATCGCCGTAAATCATTACCGGCGCCAGCGGCATTCCGGCGCTTCTGGCGACGTCAACGGCGTCGAGTTTTTCCACGAAGGTGGGTTTGACGCCCGCCTGGAAGGTTTCCACCATCTGTACGACCAGCTTTTTACCCCGCTGCATCGGGTCCGGTTCGGTGATCATGTTTAACCATGCCGGCGTGGCGTGGCGGCGGCCGTGCGGGTCGTGGCCCATATTCGGCGCGCCGCCGAAGCCGGAGAGGCGCCCGCGAGTCACGGTTGATGAATTGGCGTAGCCATCAATTTGCAGCGTGGAACCGATAAACATATCTACCGCGTACTGGCCCGCCAACTGGCAGAAGGCGCGGTTGGAGCGCATGGAGCCATCGGCGCCGGTGAAGAAGATATCCGGCCGCGCGCGAATATACTCTTCCATGCCCAGTTCGCCGCCGAAGCAGTGCACGCTTTCTACCCAACCGCTTTCGATGGCCGGGATAAGGGTGGGATGCGGATTCAGCGTCCAGTGTTTACAGATTTTACCCTTCAGACCGAGCTGTTCGCCGTAGGTAGGCAGCAGCAGTTCGATAGCGGCGGTGTTAAAGCCGATACCGTGGTTCAGCGACTGCACCTGATGTTCGGCATAGATACCTTTAATCGCCATCATCGCCATCAGGATATGTTCTTGCTTGATCAGGCGCGGGTCGCGGGTAAACAACGGTTCGATAAAGAACGGTTTATCGGCCACAACGACGTAATCAATCCACGAGCCGGGAATGTCCACCCGCGGCAGGTCGCATTCGTCATCCACCAGTTCATTAACCTGCGCAATGACGATACCGTCATGGAAAGCGGCGGCTTCAACCAGCGCGGGGGTATCTTCGGTGCTCGGCCCGGTGTAAAGATTGCCTTTGCGATCGGCTTTATAACCGGCGATCAGCGCCACGTTTGGCGACAGGTCGACATACAGACGCGAGTAGAGTTCGATGTAGGTGTGGATCGCGCCGATTTCCAGTAAGCCATCTTCCAGCAGTTGTGAAATCCGCAGACTCTGGGTACCGGAGAAGGAGAAATCGAGCTTACGGGCGATACCTTTTTCAAAGAGATCCAGGTGCTCGCTGCGCCCGACGCTTGGCATAATCATATGCAGGTCATGGATTTTTTGCGGGTTGACTTCCGCCAGCATCCGGGAGAGGAAATCCGCTTGTTTCTGGTTGTTGCCTTCCAGCACCACCCGATCCCCGGGGGCCAGCAGATGTTCCAGTACGGCAACCAGCCGATCGCCGGGGATCACCTTGCCTGAGATCCCGGCCTCGGTCAGTCGCCGCTGTTTTTCCGTACGGCGGCGGTTCCAGACTCGCCCCGTCGTTTGTTCGGCATTCATTATTAACCTCCTGATTCGACAAATCGTTTTGATTGCCTGCTGTGGAAGTTAGTGTGCGTCCCGGCGCGGCACGCATCAATTAAGGCTCGCAGCAAATTATTAGCCTGAGAGTAATAATTAGCAGGCGAAAGATGTGAGGGAGATCAATAATGAGGGAGAAGCGTTGCTCTACGGGCCGGGCGGCCCGTAGAGAGAAAATGGAGAGGGAATTTTTGCGTAGCTCACGCAGGCCGGACAGCATTAGCCGTCATCCGGCGGAATATGCGCCAGGTGTTAACCATTTGTTTTCGAATTAATCTTTGCTCAAATCGCTTAGCAGGTAGGCGATGCCTTGCCCGGCTACCGTCTGTTCGAGGGCGATTTTGACGATAATCGTTAGCGGTACTGAGAGCAGCATACCAACAGGGCCTAACAGCCAGCCCCAGAAGATCAATGACAGGAAGACCACCAGCGTCGACAGTCCCAGCCCGCGTCCCATAATTCTCGGTTCGAGGATGTTGCCGAACACCAGGTTAATGACGAGGTAGCCCGCCAGCACCACCAGCGCGTCGTACAGGCCGCCAAACACCAGTACCTGTAAAATTGGCGGGATCGCCGCGAGAACGGAACCAATATTGGGAATATAGTTGAGCGCAAAAGCCAGCAGCCCCCACATAAAGGCGAAACGGACGTCCAGCAGCACCAGCATTCCCCAGACCACCAGACCGGTGACCAGGCTGATGGCCGTTTTTAATACCAGATAGTGGGAGACGCTATCCAGCGCGCGCTGAATCGCCCCCATACCTTCCACCGGTCGCGACATCAGCTGTTGCAGCTTGGCGGGAAGCTGTGGCACTTCCAGCAGCATAAACACCACCGTCAGCAGCAGCAGAAAGATAGAGGACATGGCATTGGAAAGCTGGGTAAGCAGACTGGTAACCAGCGTCATGACCGCATTCGGGTCAATATACTTATTAAGCTCAACCACAGAAACAGTAAAACCGAAACGCTGTAACCACGGCGCAACGGTCTGCATCGGTTCATAGAGATAATTGCGATATTGCGGCAGGGTACGCGCCAGTTCATTTAGCGACGTGCCGAGCGAAGCCAGCAGCACCACCGCCAGCAGGACAATCACGCCCACCAGCAGCGAAATAGCCAGCACCCGCGGCACCCGGCAGCGCACCATCAACTGGACCAGGGGATTAATCACCACCGCCAGAAAGAGCGCCAGGACGAAGGGCACGATGATATCCGCCGCGAAGCGAATGCCGGTGAGGATGATAACCAGCATGCCGAGCATGATGACTATTTTTAAGCCGTTAAGCGTGATGATGGGTTTCGCCATACCGTTCCCTGCGCGAGAAAAATGGAGTTTAATATGAGCCATTGTAGACGTTACTAAAGTCAGTGTCTCAATGCTTTTGCTGCCTAATTCGCCTGTGCTCCCTCAAAAAGCCGCCTGTAATAAATAATCGATGGGGTGCCATCATAATGGCAGGCGACAAGAGAAAAACTAATCAAAATCAAATATCCGCAGTAAAGAACTGCAAAGACTTTGAGTTAAATGTGACATTATGGTACAAATCTCCGGGTGTATAACGACTGAGGACAATTTCCATCCGCAAATGACGAGAAGCAATCCCGCGGATAATTGTAATTTTATGGATAATCAGTTCAGGATGTATATTTCCCATCACCCTGTAGTTTCCCTCTTTAACGCCTGTTTTTCTGGCGAACAGCACTGGCGCTCGGCGCTTTAGTCTTCTTCTTTCTGCCTGAGCTGGCGCTTCGCGCACGGCTAAAATAACGTCGATATTTTTCCGGTTTACGACGCCGTAAACCGCAACGAATTATATTCTCAAGCAGGAGAAGGGATCATGTTTTATTGGCTTTTATTAGCGCTTGCCATCGTTGCTGAAATTACCGGCACCTTGTCGATGAAATGGGCGGGTGTCAGCGGTGGTCATTCGGGATTTATTTTAATGCTGGTGATGATCACGCTTTCTTATATTTTTCTGGCTTTCGCGGTGAAAAAAATCGCCCTCGGCGTGGCTTATGCCTTATGGGAAGGGACAGGTATTTTACTGATCACTATTTTCAGCGTTCTGCTGTTTGATGAGGCACTGTCAACAATAAAAATCGCCGGTTTGATCACGCTGATTGCCGGAATTGTATTGATTAAATCCGGGACGCAGAAAGCCGTGAGTCCGTGTAAGGAGGGCCGTCATGCCACAACAGTTTGAGTGGGTTCACGCCGCCTGGCTGGCGCTGGCTGTTGTACTGGAAATTATTGCCAACGTGTTTCTGAAGTTTTCTGATGGCTTTCGCCGCAAATTGTACGGCATGATGTCGCTGGCGGCAGTCCTCGGTGCCTTTAGCGCACTTTCGCAGGCGGTCAAAGGGATTGATTTGTCGGTAGCCTACGCGCTGTGGGGCGGTTTTGGTATCGCAGTAACCATTGCCGCCGGGTGGATACTGTTTGGTCAGCGTCTGAACAGGAAAGGCTGGATCGGTTTAATCCTGCTGGTGGCGGGCATGGTCTTAATTAAACTTGCCTGACGAGCGGCTATAGAGAACCTGAAATGACAGGCCCGAGCCTGGTGGAAAACCGGACTCAGGCTCAGGCCGCACGGTTATGCGCTGATATCGCCGATGCGCCAACGGCGGGGCTGGCGACCTATCGGGCGGCCAGCGCTTCCAGTTTGTCGCGAAAACCGGTAACGGCGATGGCGCGGTTATCGGCTCGCCATCGATCTTTTGCGCCAGGCGCTGAGCTCTGTACCGCAATGACCTGCCAGCCGTTAGCCGTTTTTAGCAACAGCGGCGAGCCACTGTCCCCCGGCAGGGTATCGCATTGATGGGAGAGGACCGAACTCTGTGCCCAGCCGGTCACCACGCAATCCTCATGCGCGTAAAGGTTATCCAGATGATCTTCCGGATAGCCTGCCTGAGTCACTTTACGTTCTGCGGTTTTCAGCGCGGCGGTCAGCTCGGCTTTCGTGCCGCTAAAAATCGGCACCGGCGTAATCCCGGACGGCGCATAGCGGATCATGATAAGGCCGAAGTCCCAGGGCGCCGCTGTCGTTGGCACTATCCAGCCGTCGCCATCGGCTTTAAGCCGCTTTGCCAGTGATGGCGTAACGCGGCCTTCAATCCCGTGAATTTCGTAAACCCAGCGCCCCTTGTGTGAGATAAAGCGCAACGCGACAGGTTTATCCGGTTTACCGTTGGGTGGCGTAAGCAGGCAGTGTCCGGCGGTGAGGGCCAGATGAGGAGAGATAAGCGTGGCGGTGCAGAGATTGCCGCTGGCGGTTTCCAGTTGCCCAATGGCATCCCAGGGATCATCAGCCGGCGTGCTTACCGGTTTACGGTTATCGTGACCGAAAAATAACGTTTTAATATCTTTTGCACTCATGCCATCGTCGTCAGCCAGGACCCACGAAGGCAGCAGGCAAATTGAACACAGTAATAACAGTACGTCTCTACGCATATCACTCTCAGGGGAGATAATTCTGTATATTGAAAGTAGCAGCAGATTTAAGTTTATGAAAGTTAAGAATAATTCCAATCAAGCCGAACGGCAGGAAAAATCAGCAAAAGTCGCCGGTGACAATCAGGCGAATGGCGTGATTTCAATAGTTTAACGTCGATTTCCGTTAGCGCTATTTCCGCAGAAAAAGGAAGTGGAAGCAATATAAATCGTGTATCCGAACGTACGAGAGTCCGTGAGAAATAACGCAATATCAATATGCGCGTTCTCTGAGCGCCGGTTAGTGTAACCATTGCGAAAAAAGAGATAACTTTAGCGGAAAAGAGCATTTCTTTACGTGTTTATGAATGACGTTAAAAGCGAAACATTTTCTCACCGTAAACAGTGTGATTGCGACGACCTTGTTGAGCAAACAGTGATGTTAGCCCGGCGATGATACCGGTAATTTCTTATATCCGTTGTACGGGAGGATCGATGTCTAAACAAGGTATTCGCGCATTAGTCTATGTTTCGCTGGCGTCTGCGATGATCTGGGGCGCTACCGGTTATCTACTGGTTAAGGCCGTTCACGTTCTGTAATCAGGCTTTGATCCGCGAGGGAGGGGACGTTGAGGACATGTGACCGTTGCGGATGCAACCCGAACGTTTAACAGCGACCGGGGATTTTCTGGTTGCTTCTGGCAGGTATCAGTATTTAGTCGAGAAAAAAACGGCTGGCGACCAGCGCGCAGATAATCAGCAGGATCAGGATGAGCTCAAAACGATAGCGCTGCAGCATGGGTGCTCTCCAGAAAAAACGGCGCTGAAGGAGACAGCGCCGATCTGATGTCAACCAACCTAACAACCTAACCGTGGAGATTAAGCAGCCGGTTGTGTCGCCGGTTTAGCGGCGTGATGCTTGGTGATTTTTTTGTGTTTTTTAGCAGCCTGCGCTTTCTGGGTTGCAGCAGGTTTAGCTTTTACTTTTTTGTGTTTTTTAGCAGCCTGTGCTTTCTGCTCTGCTGCCGGTTTAACCGCTTTTTTGTGTTTCTTGTGGTGAACCACTTTAGCGGTGGTGCTGTGAGTTGCAGCAGCCGGAGCCGTGGTGGTGGTGGTGGCCGCGTCGGCAGCGAAAGCAGCAGATGACAGACCCATAGCAGCGGCAACGACCAGAGCTAATACTTTATTCATTCTGATATCCTCGAAAAGGTTTCTTCATTTCAACCCCACTGCGGGGCCGTTGAAATAACTATATGCTTGTCTTTTCGGGGTTTCCGTGAGTGTTTGGTATCGGCGTGTAACGGTATGTACAATCTCGTGCGACAAAGAGAGACACGGCGTCAGGCTGAGCCCGACGCCGGAGAAATTAAAGATAGCGCGCGATGAGGTGCTGGCGGAAAAAGTCGCTGTTAAGGTCTTCCCCGGTAGCATGTTGAATCAACTGTGAGGTGCTGAAACGGCTACCGTGCTGCCAGATATTCTGCCGCAGCCAGTCGAAAAGGGCGCTAAGGTTGCCGCTGGCGATGTCGCTTTCTAACTTCGGCAGGGCGCGTTTGGCCGATGCCATCAGTTGAGCGGCGTACATTGCCCCTAAGGTATAAGACGGGAAGTAGCCAAAGCCGCCGTCAGTCCAGTGGATATCCTGCATACAACCATCGCGGTAGTTGCCGTTGGTGGACAGCCCGAGCCAGTGCTGCATTTTTTCATCCCATAAAGCCGGAATATCATCGACCTCGATTTCGCCATCAATCAATGGGCGTTCGATTTCGTAACGCAGAATAATATGTGCCGGGTAGCTCACTTCATCGGCATCGACGCGGATAAAGCCTGGTTTGACGCGCTGATTCCAGGCAATGAAGTTCTGCTGATTAAAGGCCGGTTGATCGCCGAAGTACTGGCGTACCGTAGGCAGCAGGCGCTGCAGGAAGGGGGTGCTGCGGCCAAGTTGCATTTCAAAAAACAGGCTTTGCGACTCGTGGATTGCCGTCGAACGGGCATGGGCGATGGGCTGACCGAGCCAGTTACGCGGCAGATTTTGTTCATAGCGCGCGTGGCCGGTTTCATGAATCACGCCAAACAGGGCGCTGAGCAGGTCATTTTCATTGTAACGGGTGGTGATGCGGACATCCTGCGGCACGCCGCCGCAGAACGGATGGGCGCTGATATCCAGGCGCCCGCTGTCAAAATCAAACCCCAGTACGCGCATCGTTTCCAGCCCCAGTTCACGCTGGTCGGCAATCGGGAACGGCCCCTCTGGCGCGATGAGCGGCGTATGCGCCTGCTTCTCCACAACCTGTGCCAGCAGCGAGGGAAGCCAGGATTTAAGATCGGCGAACAGGACGTCAAGCCGCGCGCTGGTCATATCTGGCTCAAAGATATCCAGCAGCGCATCATAGCGGGAACAGCCTTTTGCTGCGGCCCGGATTTGCGCCTCTTCGCGGCTGAGCCTGACCACTTCACGCAGGTTTTCGGCAAACCCTGACCAGTCATTGGCCGGGCGCTGGCTGCGCCAGGCGTGCTCGCAGCGGCTTCCCGCCAGCGATCTGGCTTCAACCAGACTTTCCGGCAGCAGCGCCGCCTGCTCATACTGGCGGGTCATTTCGCGCAGATTGGCCTGTTCGACATCGTTCAGATCTTCCTGAAGCGCGTTGTTCAGCCATTCCCCTACTTTTTTATCGGTCAGAATCTGATGCTGCAAAACGCCGAGTTCCGCTAACGCTTCGCTGCGGGCCGCGCTGCCGCCAGGCGGCATCATCGTGAACATATCCCAGCCGGCAATGGCGGAGAGGTGCGAAAAGCGTGAAAGGCGCTGGAAGGTGTGAGTAAGCAGATGATAGTTTTCGTTTTTTGTCATAGTTACACTCTGGGATGTTGCTAATGAAAAGTAAATGATTCGTTGGCTTCTACACTATCCTGATACCATCGTCAGGTCGAGGGATGCGAGAACTTCCTGCCTAAATCTTGCGGACAATCAGAGAAGAGTATGAGCAATAACGGGCCGGTGCTGCGGCAGCAGCCCATAACGAGGTGGGAGGCGCGTGGCCGATGGTTTACCCTCAGCGCTTTTACGACGTAGAGCACTGAGGCGAGAGGTGAGTCACGTGACCAGTTCAGGCCACGTGAACAAATGCTATTTCAGACGATTGTGCAAACACCAGCCGGTCAGCAGGGCCACCATCAGCATCAGGGTGATAAACCCTCCCACGCCATTCCAGCCGTAGTTATGCCAGAAGATGCCGCCCAGCGTGCCCGCGACGCTGGAACCTACATAGTAGCTGAATAAATAGAGCGATGATGCCTGACCGCGGGCGCGGCGCGCACGCGGGCCAATCCAGCTACTGGCTACCGAGTGAGCAGCGAAAAAACCGGCCGAGAACAGCAGCATACCGATAAAAATCAGCCAGAGTGAAGAGAACAACGTGAGCAGCAGGCCGATGAGCATCACCGCGATAAAGAACAGCATCACCGGGCCGCGACCGTAGCGGACCGACATGGCGCCGGCTTTTGGCGAACTCCAGGTGCCGGTCAAATAGACCACTGATAACAGGCCAACAACGGCCTGGCTCAGCGACCACGGCGAGAGCATCAGTCGATAACCGATATAGTTAAACAGAGTGACAAACGACCCCATTAACAGAAAACCTTCGAGGAACAACAACGGCAATCCGCGATCGCGCCAGTGCAGGCGAAAGTTGATTAGCAACGATTTAGGCCGCAGCGAGGTCGGGCGGAAGTGACGCGACTCCGGCAGGATACGCCAGAACATAATTGCCGCCGCCAGGGCGAAACCGCTGATTACCGCCAGCGCAATGCGCCAGCCAAAGAAATCGGTAAACACCCCGGTCAACAGACGCCCGCTCATACCGCCAATAGAGTTACCGCTGATATAAAGCCCCATCGAGAAGGCGACGACGCTGGGGTGAATCTCTTCACTCAGATAGGTCATACCGACCGCCGCGACGCCGCTCAGCGACAGGCCAATTAGCGCGCGCATTATCAGGATCCCATGCCAGCCGGACATCATTGTGGACAGCAGGGAGCAGCAGGAGGCCAGCACCAGCGCGGTCACCATCACCTGCTTGCGGCCAATGGCGTCGGAAAGCGGGCCGGTAAACAGCAGCCCAATCGCCAGCATGGCGGTGGAAATCGACAGCGAGATACTGCTGCTGGCCGGTGAGATACCGAATTCGCGGGAGAGCACCGGCAGGATCGGCTGTACGCAATAGAGCAGCGCAAAGGTTGCCAGTCCGGCGGAAAAGAGAGCGAGGGTGACACGAATAAATTGGGGGGTACCGCGTTTAATAAACTGATTTGGCTGAGGAACGATAATGTCGCTGACATCGCTTGCCGGGACGGTGTCAACGGTAGTTGTACGACTCACGGAAAAATCCTTGGTGATAAACAGTGTGTTAAGTGCCAGACGCTGCACGTATTTAAGGGTATGAAAAGCAAAATATTCTGTCTAATATATTAATAATCTCAAATAAGACGTTTTAAATATGAATATCGAGCTGCGTCATTTGCGTTACTTTATCGCGGTGGCTGAAGAGCTGCATTTTGGCCATGCCGCCGCGCGGTTAAACATTTCCCAGCCGCCCCTTAGCCAGCAGATTCAAATTCTCGAACAGCAAATTGGCGCACGTCTTTTTGCCCGCACTAACCGTAGCGTGAGCCTGACGGAGGCCGGAAAACAGTTTCTGGCCGACAGCCGACAAATCCTCTCTCAGGTAGATGATGCCGCCGCGCGGGCCGCCCGCCTGCATCATGGCGAAACCGGCGAATTGCGCATTGGTTTTACCTCTTCAGCGCCGTTGATTAAGACGGTATCCGACACCCTGTCGACTTTCCGCCGCCGCTACCCTGATGTTCATATCCAGACCCGGGAAACCAATACCCGCGAACAAATTGTGCCGCTTAACGAAGGCGGGCTCGATCTCGGGCTGATGCGTAATACGCAACTGCCGGATACGCTGGTTTGGGAACGAATTTTGCGTGAACCGCTCCTGGCAATGGTCCCTTGCGATCATCCGCTGGCCAGCCAGCCCGGCGTGAATTTGCGGGAGCTGGCGCGGGAACCGTTCGTGTTTTTCGATCCCCATGTAGGCACCGGGCTGTACGACGATATTCTGGGGTTAATGCGCCGCTATGGCCTGTCGCCGGTTATTACCCAGGAGGTGGGGGAGGCGATGACCATTATCGGACTGGTTGCCGCCGGGCTTGGGGTGTCCATTTTACCTGCTTCGTTTAAGCGAGTTCAGTTGCCGGAAATGCGCTGGTTGCCGATTGAAGAGCAGGATGCGGTCTCGGAAATGTGGCTAGTCTGGTCGAAACATCACGAACAGGGGCTAGCGGCTCAGCGCTTACGCGAATCGCTTCTTGCCAGCGCCGAATGATTTTTTTAAGACAAAAATCGCTTAAAAATGTGCAGTAAATCACAAGGCTAAGCAAAAATTTGACGAGTGACGTTGAAGTGCTTCACCATAGCCCAGATTTTATTTCGAAGCGCGAAAATAAAGGGAGTCAACGGTGGTAGCGGACAGTCAGCCAGGGCATATCGATCAAATTAAGCAGACCAATGCGGGCGCTGTTTACCGCCTGATTGATCAGCTTGGCCCGGTTTCGCGTATCGATCTTTCGCGCTTTGCGCAACTGGCACCTGCCAGTATCACGAAAATCGTGCGCGAAATGCTGGAAGCGCACCTGGTGCAGGAGACGGAAATCCAGGAGCCGGGAAGCCGGGGGCGCCCTGCGGTGGGGCTGATGGTGGAAACGGAGGCCTGGCACTATCTTTCCATCCGTATTAATCGCGGTGAAATCCACCTTGCGCTGCGGGATTTAAGCAGTGCGCTGGTGGTGGAAGAGCAACTGGAACTGGCATTGCAACACGTGCAACCTTTTGCGACGCGATTACTTGATCATGTTGACCAGTTTTTTATACGCCATCAGAAAAAACTGGAGCGTTTAACCGCTATCGCCATCACCATGCCGGGAATTATTGACACCGAGAATGGCATCATCCACCGGATGCCTTTTTATGATGACGTTAAGGATATGCCGCTTGGGGAAATACTGGCTAATCATACCGGGGTGTCGGTCTACATTCAGCACGATATCAGCGCCTGGACGATGGCGGAATCGCTGTTTGGCGCATCGCGAGGGGCGCGGGATGTGATTCAGGTGGTTATCGATCATAATGTCGGCGCAGGCGTGATCACCGACGGTCGCCTGCTGCATGCCGGCAGCAGCAGCCTGGTGGAAATCGGTCATACCCAGGTCGATCCTTACGGTAAGCGCTGCTATTGCGGCAACCACGGCTGTCTGGAAACCATCGCCAGCGTGGAGAGCGTGCTGGAGTTAGCCCGGGTGAGAATGGCGAAATCGATGAGTTCGATGCTGCATCAGCAGCCGTTAAGCGTGGAGTGGCTATGTCAGGCGGCATTGCAGGGGGATCTACTGGCGCGGGACATTATCAGCGGCGTCGGGAACCATGTCGGACGGATCCTGGCGATTATGGTCAATCTCTTTAATCCGCAAAAAATCCTTATTGGTTCCCCCTTTAACCAGGCGTCGGATATCCTGTTTCCGGCGATATCTGATTGTATTCGGCAGCAGTCCTTACCGGCGTACAGTCGCCATATCGCGGTAGAAAGCACCCAGTTCTCTAACCGGGGTACGATGGCTGGCGCGGCGCTGGTCAAGGACGCCCTCTATAACGGATCGTTGTTGATACGACTGTTACAGGGTTAACATTTTTTCATATTCACACCAAAAATTGCGCTATCTCAAGCTGACCTCATATGGCATCGCGTAGACTTTTTCCACCGTTGATTATTTCTCTCCTGTATATTTCATCAAAATAACTGTGGGGTTAGTGATGTTTAAGCGTTTCTTCATAACAGGTACTGACACCGCTGTCGGGAAGACAGTGGTTTCTCGTGCGCTGTTGCAGGCACTGGCGGCCAGCGGCAAAAGCGTCGCCGGGTACAAGCCTGTGGCGAAGAGTAGCAAAGAGACGCCGGACGGATTGCGCAACAAAGACGCGCTGGTGTTACAGAGTGTGTCGTCGTTGACGTTACCGTATGATGCTGTCAATCCCATCGCATTAAGCGAAGATGAAAGCAGCGTGGCGCATAGTTTCCCGATCAACTACGGCCTGCTGTCGGATGGGCTGCAGCGTCTGAGCAGTCAGGTCGAGCACGTGGTCGTCGAAGGGACCGGCGGCTGGCGCAGCCTGATGAACGATCTGCGTCCGCTCTCGGAATGGGTAGTACAGGAGCAACTGCCGGTATTAATGGTGGTGGGGATTCAGGAAGGGTGTATTAATCATGCCTTACTGACTGCGCAGGCTATTGCCAATGACGGTTTGCCGCTGATTGGCTGGGTCGCTAACCGCATCAATCCCGGTCTGGCGCATTATGCCGAAATTATCGACGTGCTGAGCAAGAAACTGCCTGCGCCGCTGATCGGCGAACTGCCTTATTTGCCACGAGCCGAACAGCGCGAACTGGGCCGGTATATTGATCTATCGATGCTCGGCGAGGTGATGGCGATAGATAGAATCTCGGCATAGCGTCCGCGACAGCACTGATGCCAGTACGCTGGCAATCAATAAACCGGGCAGTAAAACGTATTGTCCGGTCATTTCGCATATCATCAGCGTTGACATAATCGGCGCGTGAGTAGTGGCCGCCAGGAACGCCGCCATGCCGGTTAAACCCATCATGATCGCCATTTCGGCGCCGCCCTGTAGCCAGATCCCTGTCAGGCTGGCAAACAACATACCAATGCCCAGGCCGACAAAGAGTGTCGGCGTAAAAATCCCGCCCGGCGCGCCGGAACCGCTGCTGGCCAGCACCGCAAATAGCTTGCAGACGAATACCATCAGCATCACGCCGAAGAGCGGTGGCGCCAGGAGATAGCGCTGCACCACACTGTAGCCGTTGCCCCAGACGGCGGGCGCGACCAGCGACAACAGGCCGACGATAATGCCGCCCAGCGCCAGTTGCCACGGCGGTGAAAGGCGTAGCCGGACGAAACAGTGATGGCTAAACCCCATCAGCCTGATGAACAGAGGGCCGCACAGTCCGGCCAGCAACCCGGTAGCCAGCATCAGTGCATATTGTGTCGCCCCCATGTTTTGATGGAATTCAACCTGATACAACGGCGCCGCGCTACCGTTCATCAGATTCGTCAGTAGCAGGGCGATCACGGCGGCAATCACCACCGGGCCCAGCGACGCCAGCATCAGCGTGCCAAATAAGATCTCAGCGATAAACAGGCTGCCAGCTAACGGCGCGTGATAAGCGCTGGCCATCCCGGCGGCGGCACCACAGGCGACCCACAGTTTCCATTCTTCTTTGGGGGTAAAACGGCGCGCGAACAGCGAGGCCGCCAGGGCCGCCAGCAGGATCATCGCCCCCTCGCGGCCAATGGCGCTGCCGGTGGTCACCACCAGCAGGGAGGCCAGCGACTTCACCAGGCTGGCTGGCGTATCAAACACGCCGTCACCTGTCTCAAGGGCTTCCATATAATCGGTCGGCGCATGCGGCCGATCGACCGTCCGGCGTTGCCAGAGCCAAAGCAGAATGCCTGCGCCCAGGCCGCCAAGCGCCGGAGTTAACATCCGACGCCACCAGGGAAGCGCCTTTGCGGCATTGACCAGGCTGCCGCTGTCATTGTCCAGAAACAGGTCTTCCAGTCCGACCATCGCATGGCGAAACAGGGCGACCGCCAGCGCGGCAAAGGCGCCGACTAACATGGCAAACAATAAGCGACGGAACATCACCTGAAGATCAGGATAGCTATGGAGACGTTGCATCAGTGGATACGATTAACAGGAAACAGAGGCTTATTGTGCTGGGAAATAAGAATATACGCAAAAGCTATAAGCATGGATAAACGTGTATAAATGTGAATACGTGACATTGTCACAAAAACATCATGCCTGCCTGACAGGCATGATGCACGGTTTAACGGTAGAGGGGTTTTTCAGCCACCGCGCAGGACAGTTGCGTCTGCCAGTGTGCCAGCGTTTCTTGCGCCAACATGCCCAGCGCCTGATAAAAAGCGTTTCCCGCGTCGGCGACAAATACGCTTAAAAAGCGGCCTGACCACGGAAGCAGGTGCCAGGCAAGAAGCTGGGAGAAGGTTTCATCCTGACCGGACTCGCAGAGCCAGGCGGCCAGCAGCAGCAGCGTCCCGAAGTGGTCTTCAGGTTCTGTGCGTTGCGCCGCCAGACTGATGCCGTTCGCCCGCATCCACTCACGCAACTCCAGCGTTGAGTCGCCGAACAACACGCTCTCTTTATCCAGCCAGACCGAGCCCCACGGCGGCGCGGGCAAAGCCCACGGGCCGATAAACAACCGTTGCCAGGCCTCGGGCAACGGTTCCTCGTCGACAACAGCGAACTGCGCCGCCAGAATGTCCGGGACCGACCAGGGCCACTGACTTCGCCAACTGCCATCGCGCAGGGCGGCCACTAAGGGGGCCGCCTGCTCGCTATCCGGAGCAAAAGTAAACAACGCGCCCAGCGTACGGGCGCTTAAAGAGATTGCGTTACGGTCATCGGATTGCATGGTTCTATTGTTCCTTATCAGGTGACTCAGTTGCTTAACCGGCAATGGCTGTGCCGACCGTCATATGCAGGCCATAAAACAGGCCGCGGCCGATAAACTCGCCGAGTAATACCAGTATCAGGCCGGACAGTAAGCTGACGATCTGTGGCGTTTTCCGCCTTGCCAGCGGGCAGATCCAGCAGCCAAGACCCAGCGTCAACAGGACGAAGCGTAATGTTTGCAGCCAGCCATAATCTGGCAACAGCTTGCTGGCCTGTTGCACGGAACTGTGAATGCTCGCCAGTTCGCTACTTTGCAAAATGACAACCGCGAGGCTTGCCAGCAGTGCGAAAGTGCTGATGGAGGCGAACGCTGTACCGTTGAACGTCACGTTGGCCATGCGCAACAGCAGGGCGGCAAACAGCGGTCCGCAGAGTAGCATCGTCAGGAAGAATGCGGCGGTGGTGTAGCCATTATACCAGGTGGGAACGGTATCGATTTGGTACACCAGGGTCATTGCAAGGACGAACAGGCAGCCGAGCAGCATGGTGATCAGGAGCCAGGTTTTTGCCAACATCCGCGGCATTTTTCCGAGAAAGCTGAGTAGCCACCAGATTCCGCCTGCCGCGAAGAAGAGCGCCCCAGCGGCAATTTCATTACTTAATGCCGATGACCCGATGCGGTTAAGGGAATTAAATGCCCGGAACGGTGAACCGAGATGAAGGACTGACGCCAGAAAACCCACTCCCATCAACAGCCAGATAAAAAACATGCTGCGCACCAGGCGCTGGCGGGCGTCGGTGTTATTATTCAGCGATAGCCAGCCAGGCCCGGCCACGATCATTGCGCCGGCAACGCTTTGCCCCAGTACCGTAAAGAGCACCAGCGGCCATTCATGCCATCCATTTCCCATTTTAAACCTCCTCTGGATTGGCCAGATAGCCGGTGGTATCGCCGCAAGGGCGCGCATTAACGTTTGGCCTGATGACAATACTCGGCCTGGTGAAGTGCGCAGATGGCAGCGGCGCGACGGCGGAAAGCGGGCCGTATTTTTCACGTAGCGCATCGATCGGGCCAAAGTCGAGCGCCCGCAGCGGGCAGGACTCGACGCAAATCGGCTTTTTACCTTCGGCGACTCTGTCGTAGCAGCCGTCGCATTTTGTCATATGGCCTTTTGTCGCATTGTACTGCGGTGCGCCGTACGGACAGGCCATATGGCAGTAGCGGCAGCCGATACAGACCGCTTCATCCACCACCACAAAACCGTCATCGCGTTTATGCATTGCTCCGCTGGGACACACTTTCGTGCAGGCCGGGTCTTCGCAGTGGTTACAGGCGATGGAGAGGTAATAGGCGAAGACGTTTTGATTCCAGACGCCGTTATCTTCCAGCCAGTCGCCGCCGGCATACTCATAGATGCGGCGAAAGCTGACGTCAGGGGTTAAGTTTTTATAATCCTTACAGGCCAGCTCGCAGGTTTTACAACCGGTACAGCGGGCGGAATCGATAAAAAATCCATATTGAACGCTCATGGTTTACTCCTTAAACCTTCTCGATTTCGACCAGATTGGTGTGCTGCGGATTGCCTTTCGCCAGCGGTGAAGGACGCTGAGTGGTCAGCGTATTGATACAGGAGCCGTAATCGACGCGATCGCCGTTCATATTGGCGTCATGCCAGGCTCCCTGGCCCATTGCCGACACGCCGGGCATGATCCGCGGGGTGACTTTAGCCGGGATACGTAACTCGCCGCGGGTGTTGAATACGCGCACCATATCGCCGTTTTGGATCCCGCGTTTTTCAGCATCCAGCGGGTTAATCCACACTTCCTGGCGGCAGGCGGCCTGGAGCACATCAACGTTGCCATAGCTGGAGTGGGTGCGTGCTTTATAGTGGAAGCCAAACAGTTGCAGCGGAAACTTATCGCGCAACGGGTCATCCCAGCCTTCGAAGGTGGCGGCGTAGATCGGCAGCGGGCTGATGGTCTCGTCCTTTTCCAGTTGCCATGTCGCGGCAATGTCCGCCAGGCGGCTGGCGTAAATTTCGATTTTACCCGAGGGGGTTTTTAACGGGTTGGCAATGGGGTCTTCGCGGAAATCACGATAGGCAACAAAATGACCGTTGGGATCTTTACGTTTGTAAATCCCCATTTTTTTCAGTTCGTCATAGCCCGGCAGCGCGGGATCTCTGGCCAGCATTTTTGCATACAGATAGCGTAGCCACTGCTCCTGGGTGCGGCCTTCGGTAAATTTCTGATAGATATCATCGCCAAGACGTTTCGCCACTTCGCTGAGGATCCAGTAGATTGGCTTGCGTTCGAATTTGGCAGAGGTGACCGGTTGACTGAAAATAAGATAGCCCATGTTACCGGCATAATCGTTAGGGATGATATCTTCTTGCTCCACGGTCATCAGGTCCGGCAGCAGGATGTCGGCGTATTTTGCCGATGAGGTCATAAAGTTTTCGATAACCACGATCATCTCGCATTTGCTCTCATCCTGCAGGATCGTGTGAGTCTTATTAATATCGGAGTGCTGGTTGGTGATGGTGTTACCGGCGTAGTTCCAGAGGAATTTAATCGGCACATCCAGCTTATCCTTACCGCGCACGCCGTCGCGGGTGGCGGTCATTTCCGGGCCGCGCGCGATGGCGTCGGTCCAGCTAAAGCAGGAGATAGCGGTTTTCACCGGATTTTCCAGCACCGGTAGCCGTTCAATGGTGATGGTATACGTGGATTCGCGCGCGCCGCTGTTGCCGCCGCTAATGCCAACGTTGCCGGTGAGTATGGGTAACATGGCGATGGCGCGGGCGGTCAGCTCACCGTTAGCCTGGCGCTGAGGCCCCCATCCCTGGCAAATATAGGCAGGCTTAGCGCTGCCGATTTCCCGGGCCAGTTTGACAATGCGGTCGGCAGGGATGCCGGTGATGCGTGAGGCCCATTGCGGGGTTTTGGCAATGCCATCATCACCGTCGCCAAGGATATATGCCTTGTAATGCCCGTTCGCCGGGGCATCAGCCGGCAGTGTTTTTTCATCGTAACCGATGCAATAGTGGTCGAGGAACGGCTGATCAACCAGGTTTTCATTAATCAGAACCCAGGCGAGCCCCGCTACCAGCGCGGCGTCGGTGCCGGGACGGATTGGCAGCCACTCATCCTCCCGCCCGGCGGCGGTGTCGGTATAACGGGGATCGATAACAATCATTCGCGCGTTTGAACGCGCGCGCGCCTGTTCTAAGTAATAAGTGATACCACCGCCGCTCATGCGGGTTTCCGCCGGGTTATTGCCAAACATCACCACCAGTTTGCTGTTTTCAATATCGGAGGTGCTGTTGCCAAGGTTGCTGCCGTAAGTGTAGGGCATGGCGCAGGCAATTTGCGCGGTGCTATAGGTACCATACTGATTTAGCGAACCGCCATAGCAGTTCATCAGGCGCCTTACGGTGGAGGCCGATGGTGAGGAACGGGTTATATTGCCGCCAACGATCCCGGAGGTGTAGTTAATATAGACCGCTTCGTTACCGTAATCCTGAACGATTCTTTTGAGATTGTCGGCAATCGTATCCAGCGCCTCATCCCAACTGATACGCGCAAACTTGCCTTCGCCGCGTTTGCCAATGCGTTTCATTGGGTAATTGAGACGGTCCGGGTGGTTGATGCGTCGGCGAATAGAGCGGCCACGCAGACAGGCGCGCACCTGATGATCGCCATAAATATCCGTGCCGGTGTTATCCGTTTCGACCCAGATAACTTCGTCATCGCGCACATGCGAACGCAGGGCGCAGCGGCTACCGCAGTTGACCGAACAGGCGCCCCAGACAATGCGTTCCTCGCCGCGCGTGGCGTCCTGTACGGCAGCGGCGGCGTTGCGCAAACTGAAAGGCAACGACAGGCCGCCAGCCGCAAGGGCCAGGGAACCAAGAGCCGATGATTTAATTAGCGTTCGACGGCTAACCCCGCCGTGATTTTCATGATTAGACATTTCTCACTCCATGATCTTGTTATAATGCGCATGCAACGACACTGCTGCTGTTCAGCATGTAGAGTGAGAAATCATACTTAAAAGGGGTCAGGCAGATCTTATCCCCGGTCAACCGAGGGATAAGACCTTTATACCCGTCATACTTCAAGTTGCTTGTGCGTTGGCTACGTTCGTACACCCCAGTCACTTACTCCTGTAAGCTCCTGGGGATTCTCTCACTTGCCGCCTTCACGCAACTCAAATTATTTTGGGTATACAACAAAACGGCGGGGTTACTGCGCGTCGCTGTCGCGAGTGTAGATGATTTTAAAGGTATCATTGGCGCAATGGCCAACAACTTGCGCCCCGGGCTGATCGGGTTGATCGCTCGGCACAATCGTCAGGCTGAAGCCAGAGGCGGGAACGCCGTTATTGATGATTTTTTGCTGAATCTCGTTTTTAACCCGTTCGCATGAGTTCGGCGCAGCCAAAGCGGATGCCGAACCCAGCAGCAGTGCCGCGCATAGCCAGGGGGAACGTTTCATCACAAACTCCTGATTGATATTATCCAGATTTTAAGCATAGCAGAAGTCAGGTAAACAATTGTATTTGCTAATATGATTGTATGATGCAAAAAAGGAATCGCAGGTGAAAATACGATTTTTTCTGCTAATGGCAATATGGGCACTCAGCGGCTGTGATGAAAAAGCGCCGCCGCAGGCGTTTACGCCGGAAATGGCCAGCTTTTCCAATGAGTTTGAATTCGATCCGCTACGCGGGCCAGTGAAAGCGTTTAGCCAGAAACTGTATAATCAACACGATGAAGAAGTGAAGTGGGTGAAAGGGCGCCTGTCCCGTGAAGGCTGTTTCGATCTGCTGGCGTTTCAGGATCGGGAGAATCGCACCGGCGCGGTTTTAGTCCTTGACGCTAACTACTATCTTGATGCGCAAAGTCATGAAAAGCGCCTGCGTTTGCAGGGGAAATGCCAACTGGCGGAGATGCCATCGGCGGGCGTGTTGTGGGAAACCGATGATAACGGGTTCGTCGCCACCGCCCGTGCCGGGGCGAGCGTCACGACATACCGCTACGATAGCGAAGGCTATCCGTTAGGTAAAACGACGGTTGCTAACGATGATCGTTTGACGGTGAGCTCAACCCCATCCGCCGATCCGCGGAAAAAACTGGACTATACCGCAGTAAGCATATTCAACCATCGCACGTTGGGCCACGTGAGTCAGAGCTGTGATTACGATAGCCATGACAACCCGGTCAGTTGCGAGCTTCAGGTCATTGATGACAGCGTACAGCCGTCGGTAACACGCCGTTATACCATCAAAAATAGCATTGAGTATTACTGAGCCGTTGGCTTCAGCAGCGTCTGGCCCGGCGTTTTATGCTCTGCCAGGTACTGGTGCTGGAACAGGCACATGCGGATGGTGTTGCGGTATTCACCGTTAATAAAGAATTCGTGAATCAGTTCGCCTTCCACCATAAAACCGAGTTTGCGGTAGATATGGATCGCTTTTTCATTCTCTTTATCCACGATGAGGTACAGCTTATAGAGGTTGAGCACCATAAAACCGTAGTCCATCGCCAGTTTCGCCGCGCGGGTGGCCAGGCCTTTTCCCTGATAATCCGGGGAGATAATTATCTGGAATTCAGCGCGGCGGTGAACATGGTTTATTTCCACCAGTTCAACCAGACCAGCCTTCTGTTCGTCGCATTCAATAACAAAGCGGCGCTCACTTTGATCGTGGATATGTTTATCATACAGGTCAGAAAGCTCTACAAAGGCTTCATAGGGTTCTTCAAACCAGTAGCGCATGACGCTGGCGTTGTTGTCGAGCTGATGGACGAAACGCAGGTCTTCGCGTTCTAGCGGGCGGAGTTTGACGTGATAAGCGTCAGTCATGGGAATTCCTGTGCGTTTGTGCGGGGATGAATGATGGCGCCCGCAGGCGCCAGATATTACGGCGTGATAACGCGGCCAGTACGACGATCAAGGCAGCGCAGGGTATTAGGCTCCCAGTAGGCGTTAACGTTCGCGCTCTTCTGGCAATTGTCCTGGGCATCAAAAGCCACGTCGGCTTTGTCCCACTCTTTCTCTACGCGTTTGTTGACCTTCTGGCGTAACGAACGGGTATCGTTCCACTGCTCTTTTTCCATTGCGGCCTGCTGGCGGCTTTGGGCGCTATCGCCGGACTCAATCACCAGCGTGTCGGTTTTGGCAAATGACGATGCGGTAAAGACCATCGCGCTCATTGCCAGCAGGGCGGTCAGGCACCAGCGTTTATTCAGTGTCATATTCATCACGATTTCCTTTAAGTGATCCCCTTCGACTCAGTTTACTATATCTCTTTTCGGCAGCATATCCGACAAAACAGAGTAACCTGCGGTTATTATTGCGTAGAATGTGTTAACGATTATTAAACTCATGAATCTTTGAATGTTAAAAACGACGCTGCTTTTCTTTGCTACTGCGCTGTGTGAAATCATTGGTTGTTATCTCCCCTGGTTATGGTTAAAACGCGGGGCGACCCCCTGGTTGCTGCTGCCGACTGGCGTGGCGCTGACGCTGTTTGTCTGGCTTCTCACGCTTCACCCGGAAGCCAGCGGCCGTGTATATGCTGCTTACGGCGGGGTTTATGTTTGCACCGCGCTGCTGTGGTTGCGTTTCGTCGATGGCGTAAAACTCAGCCATTATGACTGGGCTGGCGCGCTGATTGCGCTGTGCGGGATGCTGATCATTGTCGCGGGCTGGGGGCGCGCATAGTGCGTTTCGCGGTTAAGACGAGGGGCAGAAGATACTGTCCCGGTTGCTTTTATTGTTATGTTTTTCCTCAACGGGCTGCTTGATTTTTTCTTTTTTCTTCTTTTTTGCCTTACGAGATAACGTGATCGGCAGCATGTTTTTTGATCGTTATACTTGTATGGTAGTAGGTCTGATGATTTAATTTTCTCTACTAACCGCACAGAAGTAAGGAATAAGAAATGAAGATCGTTGCCGCTGAAGTTTTCGTCACCTGTCCGGGACGTAACTTTGTCACTCTTAAGATCACCACGGATGATGGCATCGTCGGCTTAGGTGACGCCACGCTGAACGGCCGCGAGCTGTCCGTTGCATCGTATTTACGGGATCACCTTTGTCCGCAACTGGTGGGGCGTGATGCGCACCGTATTGAAGATATCTGGCAGTTTTTCTACAAGGGCGCTTACTGGCGTCGTGGGCCGGTAACGGTGTCGGCGATTTCCGCCATCGATATGGCGCTGTGGGATATTAAGGCCAAAGCGGCGGGCATGCCGTTGTATCAATTGCTGGGGGGAGCATCGCGGGAAGGCGTGATGGTTTACTGCCATACCACCGGTCATTCGATTGATGAAGTGCTTGATGATTATGCGCGTCATAAAGAGATGGGGTTCAAGGCCATTCGCGTACAGTGCGGGGTGCCGGGTATGAAAACCACCTACGGGATGGCGAAAGGTAAAGGCCAGTCCTACGAACCTGCGACCAAAGGCCAGTGGCCGGAAGAACAGCTATGGTCAACAGAAAAATACCTTGATTTTACGCCGCAGTTGTTTGCCGCCGTGCGGGAAAAATTTGGCTTCAACGAGCACTTACTTCATGACATGCATCACCGCCTGACGCCGATTGAAGCGGCCCGTTTTGGTAAGAGCATCGAAGATTACCGTCTGTTCTGGATGGAAGATCCCACTCCGGCGGAGAATCAGGCATGTTTCCGCTTAATTCGTCAGCACACCGTCACGCCAATTGCGGTAGGGGAAGTGTTTAACAGCATCTGGGATTGTAAGCAGCTGATTGAAGAGCAACTGATTGACTACATTCGTACGACCATCACTCACGCGGGCGGGATCACGGGGATGCGCCGCATCGCCGATTTTGCGTCGCTTTATCAGGTGCGTACCGGTTCACATGGTCCGTCCGATCTGTCACCAATTTGCATGGCCGCCGCGCTGCATTTCGACTTGTCGGTGCCGAATTTTGGCGTTCAGGAGTATATGGGCTATTCGGCACAAATGCTGGAAGTCTTCCCACATAGCTGGACGTTTGATAACGGTTATATGCATCCGGGCGAAAAACCGGGCCTGGGTATTGAGTTCGATGAAAAGCTGGCGGCGAAATATCCCTATGAACCGGCTTATTTACCGGTCGCCCGCCTGGAAGATGGCACGCTGTGGAACTGGTAAGGGGAGAAGAAATGAAAAGTATCGTGATTCGTCAGCCTAATGAGTTGGTGATTGAGGAGCGTCCTCTTGCGCAACCGGCTGCGGGGGAGGTGCGGGTAAAAGTGAAACTGGCAGGAATATGTGGTTCCGATAGCCATATATTTCGTGGGCATAATCCGTTTGCCAAATATCCGCGGGTGATTGGTCATGAGTTTTTTGGCGTGATTGACGCTGTGGGTGAGGGGGTTACGGACAAAATAGTGGGACAAAGGGTGAGTGTTGATCCAGTGATTAGTTGCGGTCATTGCTACCCGTGCTCAGTGGGAAAACCGAATGTTTGTACCTCTTTGGTGGTGCTTGGCGTGCATCGGGACGGGGGATTTAGCGAATACGCTGTAGTGCCAGCAAAAAATGCCTGGCCGATCCCGGATAACGTGTCTGACAGACATGCTGTTATGATTGAGCCCTTCACTATTGCTGCCAACGTCACCGGGCACGCAGTTCAGACTCCCCAGGATATTGCCCTGGTATATGGTGCCGGACCAATGGGATTAACGACAATCCAGGTATTAAAACGGGTTTATAGTGTTAAACAGGTGATTGTTGTTGACCGGATTGATGAGCGTCTGGAGATGGCGCTGCGCAACGGTGCTGATTGGGTTATCAATAATAGCGACAAGCCGTTGGCTGAAACATTAAAATCGAAAGGAATACAGCCGACGCTTATTATCGATGCAGCCTGTCATCCTTCTATTATGCAGGAAGCCATCACGCTGGCTTCACCGGCGGCAAGAATTGTTTTGATGGGATTTTCGACTGAACCATCCCAGATTGTTCAGCAAGGCATTACGGGAAAAGAGCTATCAATTTTCTCCTCAAGACTAAACGCCAATAAATTCCCGGTAGTTATTGGTTGGTTAGAACAAGAGTTAATTAATCCAGATGCGCTAATTACACACGAATTTCCATTTCAGGCAGTTGTCGATGCACTGGAGCTTTTTGAAAATGACAGAAAGCGTTGCTGCAAAGTTTTATTAACTTTTGGGCAATAGTTACCAATATTGACTCTATATCCTACAGTTAGAGATAATCATCATGACTACAGTTAAAAATGAGAGAACAACATCGGATCTCATTCGTGCAGCCGTATCGGGTTGGTTAGGTACTGCGTTGGAGTTTATGGATTTTCAATTATATTCTCTGGGTGCAGCACTGGTTTTTCATGAAATATTTTTCCCAGAGCAATCTTCTGCTATGGCACTTATTTTGGCGATGGGGACCTATGGTGCAGGCTATATTGCGCGAATTGTCGGAGCATTTATCTTCGGGAAAATGGGTGACAGAATTGGACGTAAAAAAGTTCTGTATATTACTATCACAATAATGGGGGTCTGTACCACGTTAATTGGGGCGTTGCCAACTTATGCGCAGATCGGTATTTTAGCACCAGCTTTACTTGTTACTTTACGAATTATTCAGGGGCTAGGGGCTGGTGCTGAGATATCAGGTGCAGGCACTATGTTGGCAGAATATGCGCCAAAAGGCAGGCGCGGTATTATTTCTTCTCTGGTAGCGATGGGAACCAACTGTGGAACGTTAAGCGCCACGGCTATCTGGGCGATCATGTTCTTTATACTCGATCGCGAACAACTTGTTGCATGGGGATGGCGTATTCCGTTCCTCGCCAGTGCCGTAGTGATGCTCTTTGCTATCTGGTTGCGTCTTAACCTGAAAGAAAGTCCAGTATTTGAGAAGGTTAAAGAAGATAATAGTTTGCAAGCGGAGTTTACGACTCAGGAAGATACCTTAGCATCAATGTTCAAAAGTAAGTCCTTCTGGCTTGCGACGGGACTACGCTTTGGACAGGCCGGGAATTCCGGTTTACTACAAACTTTCCTTGCGGGATATCTGGTTCAGACTTTAATGTTTGATAAAGGGATTCCAACCGATGCGCTAATGATTAGTTCGGTTGTCGGTTTCATCACTATTCCATTTCTTGGCTGGTTATCAGATAAGCTCGGACGCCGGATACCTTATATTATTATCAATATTTCAGCAATTATTCTGGCCTATCCTATGCTGTCTATTATTGTTGATAAGAACCATAGCGCAAGTATCATCATGGCGTCATTAATCATAATTCATAACGTGGCGGTGCTAGGGCTGTTTGCACTGGAAAATATTACTATGGCAGAGATTTTCGGTTCGCGTAACCGCTTTACTCGCATGGCGATTTCCAAAGAAGCTGGCGGGTTAATTGCAGTAGGATTCGGTCCCGTACTGGCTGGTATATTCTGCGAGATAATGGGGTCATGGCTACCGATTGCTATAATGCTGATCTGTTATTCCATTATTGGTTTGATTTCAGCGATTATTATGCCTGAAGTTCGTGACCGTGACCTTAGCCTGCTTAATGATGCTGCCGACAGTGTAACAGAAAATAAGTCTATGCGTGATGGCCAGTATATTTGATATTCATAGTGGTCGGTCCCTAATGATTGAGATGTAAATTAGAATCAGCCGGGTTTTTGCCCGGCGTTTTCTATCTCTGGATTTCTGAACGTTGAAACTATCATCATTCACATCTTCTTGTATGGTAGTTGATGAAAATCAAAGTTGTTATACCAATTGCGTGAGATGGTTTTACATCACAAAGGCCTTCTCACTGAGAATGAAAAATCCTGAAATCATAATATGAGAGTCACCATGGAAAACATGCTTTTAACAGCTAACGCCACGCTGCCGTCTTACGACCGGAACCGCCTGGTTCCGCGTATCGTTCATCTGGGCTTTGGGGCATTTCATCGCGCCCATCAGGCCGTCTATGCCGATATTCTCGCAACTGAGCACAACAGCGACTGGGGCTATACAGAGGTCAATCTGATTGGCGGCGAACAGCAGATCGCCGACCTGCAACAGCAGGATTTACTCTACACCGTCGCTGAAATGTCAGCGGATGCCTGGACCGCCCGAGTTGTTGGCGTCGTTAAACAGGCAATGCACGTCCAGGTTGATGGTCTGGAAAGCGTGCTGGCGAAAATGTGTGAGCCACAGGTTGCTATTGTCTCATTGACCATCACCGAAAAAGGTTACTGTCACTCGCCGGCCAGCGGAGAGCTACAGCTGGATCACCCGCTGATTGCCGCTGACTTACAACATCCTCATCAGCCAAAATCGGCGCCGGGGGTAGTGGTTGAAGCGCTGGCGCGACGCAAAGCGGCAGGGCTGGCGGGGTTCAGCGTGATGTCCTGCGACAATATGCCCGAGAATGGTCATGTGATGCGTAATGTGGTCTGCGCCTACGCCCGGGCGATTGACGCCGATCTGGCCGAGTGGATTGTGCATAACGTCACCTTTCCATCGACAATGGTTGACCGTATCGTCCCGGCGGTGACCGCAGAGACGCTGGATAAAATTGAGCAGCTTACCGGTGTTCGAGATCCGGCTGCCGTCGCCTGCGAGCCGTTCCGTCAGTGGGTCATTGAAGATAATTTTGTCGCGGGTCGTCCTGAATGGGAAAAAGCGGGTGCTGAGCTGGTTTCTGATGTCCTGCCGTTTGAAGAGATGAAACTGCGTATGTTAAACGGCAGCCACTCCTTCCTCGCTTATCTGGGGTATCTGGCCGGGTATCAGCACATCAATGACTGTATGCTTGACGATAACTATCGCCGGGCTGCCCATGCGCTGATGCTGGATGAACAGGCACCGACCCTGAAAGTGCAGGGCGTTGATCTGGCGCGTTATGCCGGGTTACTTATTGACCGCTATAGTAATCCCGCGCTGAAGCACCGTACCTGGCAGATCGCGATGGACGGCAGCCAGAAGCTACCGCAGCGTATGCTGGATTCGGTTCGCTGGCATCTGGAGCGGGGCAGTGACTTTAGACTGCTGGCGATGGGAGTTGCTGGCTGGATGCGCTATGTTAGCGGCGTTGACGACCAGGGACAGGCGATTGAGATTTCTGACCCACTCTTACCGGTCATTCAGCATGCGGTACAACACAGTACAGACGGTGAAGACCGGGTAAAGGCCCTGCTGGCGATAGACGCTATTTTTGGCCAACGCCTGAGCCAGTCGCCTCGCTTCGTTGATGAGGTCATCGGCGCCTATATGTCACTGCAAAAGTATGGCGCAAAAGCGACAGTGGCAGCCTGGGCGCAGGCTAACTAACTGTCGATCTGGTGCCGCCGGTTTCGGCGGCATTGTTATCATTTAGGCTCTCTTGCCAGTATTGCCGCCAGTATCAGTCAAGTCGGTTGTTATTAATGGTAAATATTGATCCAGATCGTTGAAAATACATAACTTTAGCTAACAATAACTAAATATAAATAATTGATATTTATTTTAATGGATTAAATATTTATTTTGCTGATTAATCGTTCTCTTACTGAAATAGATATGTCATGATGAGCTAACTCACTAAGTTTGTTCAGAAAAGGAGAACGGGCAATGTACAAAAAAATATTGTTACCCGTAGATGTTTTTGAAATGGATTTAAGCGATAAAGCCGTTCGTCATGCACAGTTTTTGGCCTCAGCGGATGACGGGGAGATAACCTTGCTTAACGTTCTGCCGAACAGCAGTCGTTCTATTCTGCGGGGCTTTGCGGCCGATATTCGTAAGTTTGAAGTTTATATGCGTGAAGAGTCAGAGAAAAAAATGCAGACGCTGGTCCGTCTGTTTTCCATTCCTGCGGAGCGAATTCACTCCCGGGTGGTGTTTGGCAACGTACGTGATGAAATTTTAGCGATGAGTAACGCCGGAAACTTTGACGTCATCGTGATTGGCTCGCGTAAACCCGGTATTTCTACCCATCTGTTGGGCTCTAACGCTGAGTCTGTTTTGCGTCACGCCAGCATTCCGGTGCTGGTGGTGAGATAATATCGGTACCATAAACCTGTGGCGGCAGAGATAAAATCTGCCGCTGTTTTTAGTCCTGGCTTTTAATCATCGCTGAACCAGTCGCTATTTTCCTGACGAATAAGTAAAACCGATTCGCTGATTTCCTGCAAATGCAAACTCATCGCTTTTTCCACCGCCTCCGCATCGTGGACCTGCAGCGGCTGGAAAATATCATAATGCTGGCGCAGCAACATTTCCGGGGAAGAAATATGATCGAGGCTCATATAACGAACCCGGTCAATCGTCGCTTTAATATTTTCAACAGTATCCCAGGCCAATTGACACTCAGCAATGACGGACAGCTTCTGGTGAAATTCGTCATCGAGGAGGAAAAAATCATTTAACTGTTGACGTTCGACTGCAGTACGTTGCTGATTAAGATTTTGTTCCAGTTGATACAGTTGTTTATCATTTATCATTCCGGCGGCGCGGCGAGCGACGGCACATTCAATGGCCTGGCGGACAAAGCAGCCGTTACGTACCTGGGCGAGGGAAATCTTATTCACATAACTGCCGCGCTGTGGCCGAATTTGAATCAGGCCGTTTTCCGCCAGTTTAATAAAGGCTTCACGTACCGGTTGACGAGAAACGTCAAAACGCACGGAGACTTCCTTTTCAGATAATGGGGTGCCTGGCGGAATCAGACAATGGACGATATCCCGACGAAGGATACGGTAAATTTGCTGGTTTACAGGCTGTGTCGGATTCAGTTGGGATTCTGCGGCCATTGATGATTACTTTTTTATGAGAAATATGCGCTATTTTACGCGTTTTTTGCTTTCCAGCCCAGACCCGGCCATGAGGCCGGGTAACAGGACTTAACCCTGACGGTATACGCTCAGCCCGCCGAAGCTTTGGCTGACCGGCATCATCTCCAGGGTGTTGATGTTAACGTGTTCTGGCAGCGTGGCCACCCACCAGACCGCTTCGGTCACATCTTCCGGCGTCAGCGCCTGGGTATTTTCATAGGCCTTACTGGCTTTGGTATCATCGCCCTTAAAGCGTACGTTGGAAAACTCGGTTCCACCGACCAGTCCCGGTTCGATGTCAGTGACGCGCACGGCGGTGCCATGAAGGTCGGTACGCAGATTCAGAGTGAACTGGCGCACAAACGCTTTGGTCGCACCATAGACATTACCGCCAGCATAAGGCCAGTTACCGGCCGTTGAGCCGATATTTATAATATGGCCGCGATTGCGCTCAACCATACCCGGCAGAACGGCGCGCGTCATATAGACCAGTCCTTTATTGTTGGTATCGATCATGTCTTCCCAGTCTTCCACGCTGGCTTTGTGCGCTGGTTCGAGGCCCAGAGCCAGGCCGGCATTATTGACAAGAATGTCAATCGATTGCCATTCCGTAGGTAGCCCGGCGATCATCTCTTCGATAGCCGCACGATTACGCACATCCAGTTGCGCGGTATAAACGTTACCGCCCAACTCATCCTTCAGCGTTTTCAGGCGTTCTTCGCGACGCCCGGTGGCAATCACTTTGTGGCCGTTAGCGATAAAACGGCGAGTAATACTTTCACCAAAACCTGCAGTTGCACCGGTAACCAGGATAATCATCTTACTGTTCCTCAACGCTTTTTGTGTCTTCATACCATAGCACGCGATCCCGGCGACGGGTAATGGAAATCATCTGCTAAAACGGGATATTTGCGGCGGGGCGTGGCGTAATCATTGCTGTCAATCAACGAGTTGCCTAATCTTACAGAATAATCGTGTCCAGGAGATGATGATGTTGGAAAACAATCCTTTTTTAAACGTCAGCCTGCTGCCTTATCAGGCCCCGCCTTTCGATCTGATCGACGTGAGCCATTACCGTCCGGCCTTTGACGAAGGTGTGCGGCGTCAGCGGGAAGAGATTACCTCAATTGTTAATAATCCGGCAGCGGCGGATTTTTCTAATACGCTGGTGGCGCTTGAGCAGAGCGGGCAGATGCTGGCGAGGGTGACGAATGTCTTTTTCGCCATGGCAGGTGCGAACACCAACCCGACAATTCAGGCGCTGGATGAACAGTTCTCCGCTGAACTGGCTGAGTTGAGCAATGACATCTGGCTTAATGATGCGCTGTTTCAGCGAGTGAAAACAGTATGGGAAAGGCGAGAGACGCTCTCTCTGGATGCCGAGTCCCGCCGTCTGCTGGAGGTAACCTGGCAGCGTTTTACTCTCGCGGGCGCGACGCTGGACGACGCGCAAAAAACGATGCTGAGGGGGCTGAATACCGAAGCGGCCGGGCTGCAAAGCCAGTTTCAGCAGCGTTTGCTGGCGGCGGCGAAGTCGGGCGGGCTGGTGGTCGAATATGCACACCAGCTTACGGGACTTCGTGAAGATGAGATTCTCGCCGCGGCAGAAGCGGCACAGGAAAAAGGGCTAGGGGGCTGGTTTCTTTCTTTACTCAATACCACGCAACAGCCTGCGCTGCTCGCATTACAGGACAGGCAGACGCGGGAAAATCTGTTTGCAACGGGCTGGACGCGAAATCAGAAAGGCGATGCCAATGATACGCGGGAACTGGTTCTGCGGCTGGCGGGGCTCCGTGCACGTAAAGCGCAATTGCTGGGCGCTGACGATTTTGCCAGTTGGTCGATGGCGGATCAGATGGCGGGCACGCCGGCAGCGGCCTTTGCTTTTATGCGGCGAATCGCGCCGGCGGCGCGAGCCAGAGCAGAGAGGGAACTGGCCGATATTCAGCAGGTGATTGATGATGAAGGCGGTGATTTCCGCGCGGCGGCCTGGGACTGGCTCTATTATGCAGAGCAGGTGCGTCGGGCGAGATTTACTATCGACGAGGCGCAGCTAAAACCCTATTTTGCTCTTGACCGTGTCCTGCGCGATGGCGTGTTCTGGGCTGCAACCCAGCTCTTCGGCATTCGCTTCGTTGAGCGCTTTGATATTCCGGTTTATCACCCGGACGTACGGGTTTGGGAAATTTTTGACGCTAACGGGGAAGGAATTGCGCTGTTCTACGGTGACTATTTTTCGCGTGACAGCAAAAGTGGTGGGGCGTGGATGGGCGTTTTTGTCGAGCAATCCACGCTCCGTGCGCAGCGGCCGGTTATTTACAACGTCTGCAACTACCAGAAACCTAAAGCAGGTCACAGCGCATTGCTTTCCTGGGATGAGGTTATCACGTTATTCCATGAATTTGGCCATACGCTGCACGGCCTGTTTGCCAGCCAGCGGTACGCCAGTTTGTCAGGGACGAATACGCCGCGGGATTTTGTCGAGTTTCCTTCGCAGATTTATGAACACTGGGCCAGCGAGCCGCAGGTGTTTGCCCATTATGCGCGGCATCACCAGACTGGCGAGCCGATGCCTGAAGCGCTGCGCGACGGCATGTTCCGCGCGGCGAAGTTTAATAAAGGCTACGACATGAGTGAACTGCTGGCAGCCGCGCTGCTGGATATGCACTGGCACAGCGTGAAGGCAGACACGCTGCCTCTGGATGTTGATACTTTTGAAGCCGCATCCTTGCATGCGGAAAAGATGGATTTGCCTGCCGTCCCGCCACGTTATCGCAGCAGCTATTTCTCCCATATCTTCGGCGGCGGTTATGCGGCAGGCTATTACGCTTACCTGTGGACGCAGATGCTGGCGGATGACGGCTATCAGTGGTTTGTCGAACAGGGCGGTTTAACCCGTGAAAATGGCCAGCGTTTCCGTGAAGCAATTCTGTCACGCGGGAATAGCACTGATTTAGCGGAACTTTACCGCCAGTGGCGCGGGCACGATCCTGAAATTGGCCCGATGCTGGAAAATCGCGGGCTCAGCGAGTAGCGCGTTTTGTCGAGTCAAAGGAAACCGGACTTGATACCCAATGCCGGTCAGTTAAGCGAGCCATCGGCGTTTTATGCTGTTTTGTTTACTGCTCCGATGCAGTGCGAGGGCTGATGGATATCGCCTGTTTTTTCATGACATTCAGCCCCCGGCTGGCCGCTGACTGAGTGCGGCATCACCGATGGGGGTGGGGGCATCAAGGAGTGGCCGCCAGCACGGCGGCCCAGAGGGTGGAATCACTTCCCCAAATAAATTTTAAATTCTGAGAAAATCACAGGCTATCAGAGCCGTCTGGACGTGTGCGTTGGTATCGGTGCTACTGTTAGCAGTGACAGAAGGCGTGTCACTTTTAGTCGAAATTTTCCTTTTATGATGTTATTTATCATTTTGTTTTTAAAGGATTAACTCTGACGTTTTGACGTTAAAAAGCAAAGATCAGACAAAATATAGCACGCCGCATAGACATTACTAATTGTATGGTTAATATTGATTACAGCAGCATTGACCGTATTCTCCCTCCTACCGTCAATTATCCTGGTATTCCGGGATGACTGCGCTTGTTGCTTAGCTGCAATATCCTGTTCATTCGGCCAATGGAGTGAATAATCGTGAATAAAGTACTGCGGGACATGCCATTATTTATTGCTGTCGCCCGGCATAAAAGCTTCACCAGAGCCGCAGATACCCTCGGTATGCCTGTTTCCACGCTTTCGAGCAGAATAAGTTCTATGGAAAAACGGCTGGGAATCCCCTTGTTGGTGCGGAACTCACGGAATGTTGAGGTGACGGAAAGCGGGAAGATCTTTTTCAAGCGATGCGAGACGATCGTTGCCGAAGCCGACGATGCCTGTGAAAATCTCGCCCGCGAGGCTAACGTTGCTGCCGGGTGCGTGCGTTTCGCTGTCGCCGGGGATATCTACCACAGCTATCTTCAGGGCGTGGTGGGGAATTTCACCGCGCGATGGCCCGATATATGTTTGCATGTTACGTTTTCTTCTCGCTGGGTCGATTTGCTGTTAGAACCCTATGATTTGGACATCAGGGCTGGCATCCTGCCTGATTCCGGGCTGAGAGTGCATACACTGGCATCGCTGCAACCTTCGCTTTATTGTTCCCCTTCGTTACTGAAACGTTATCCCACCCCGCAACGCCCGGCGGATCTTGCCGGTTTGCCCTGCATCGCCGTTTCCCAGCAGGGTAATGTATGGGTGATGAGTAACGGTGACAAAAAAGAAAGTACGCTCATCCACCCGGCTCACACCGTTAATAACCCCAATCTGGCGCTGGAGATTGCGCTGGCGGGGAGCGGAGTAACCTGGGCGGACCCGCCGATTGTCGCCGGATATTTAGCCGCAGGGACGCTTGTTCCGGTGTTGGCGGGGTGGGTATTTCCCAGTGTGGATCTCAGTGTAGTCATGGTAAATAGCCAGTTACCGAAACGCGTCAGGCTGTTTGTCGACTTTCTGGTGGAGCACTGTAAAAAAATGAACCGCATGCTTTGACCCTCTCAGAACACGACAGGCGTCAAGGCTGATGCATCCTTACTGATTCAGCCTGCTTATTGGTCCAGCACGTCGACACAGGGACGATCAACCCGTACATTGATGCATGGACAACCGTGTAGTATCAATGTGCAAAGCGTTTTTCGCCTCTTTCATTCCATTTTTTGAATGTAACTTTCCATTTTTCCTCTGTATCCATATTCAGAGTAGTGTTAAATTCCATTCATCCAGATAATGACCGATTGCGTTTTCATGGTTATTTATTCAGGGCTGACGGCGCCACGGCTAAGGGTAAGAAAAGTAAATATATGTTGCGCATTATCTAAAAAATGTTGGGTAATTGCTGCCTCAACAGATAAGTATTCCTGTCGCTTGTTTTTAATTGTCATTTTTATTGGATTATACCCGTCATACTTCAAGTTGCATGTGCGTTGGCTTTCCTCGTTCACCCCAGTCACGTACTGGAGTACGCTCCCGGGGATTCACTGCGTCGCCGCCTTCCTGCAACTCGAATAATTTAGGGTATATACCCGTCATATTTCAGTAACGTCTGGGGATTGATGAGGGATACCCATGACCCTCACCAGAAATCAGCCTTTGGAGTCAGCGCTGTCCAAATCGGCTAACTGTTTGTCCTGCTGCTCGAATTAGTGTGAACACTGCCCAGGGACAAATAACAGGTGAAATAGCCCTAATGGGGCAGACGCTAAGCCAGTGAATATCGTGTCTTATTGTGGCCATATAAAGGGATAATTATCCAGGCGCATCTTGTGTATTGAATTCAATACACAGCCTTACCTTATTCCCTTGTATTCAATCAAGGACGCATTTATATGAAAACCGAATCGATTTCCTTACATGTTAATGGACTGGAATATGACTTTTCAGTAGGAGATAAACTCGGGCAGATCCCTTGTGGAGAAACCTTATCGGAAACGTTACGCACGCGACTGGCCTTAACGGGCACAAAGGCGGCATGTGGGGAAGGCTCCTGCGGCTGCTGTACCGTCATCATGGACGGTCGGGCCGTCCTGTCCTGCATGTTGCTGACGGTCGAAACGGACGGGAAAGACATTACCACCATTGAGGGACTGGCTGACCCCCGGACAGGGGTTCTTGACCCTGTGCAACAAGCATTTATCGACCATTACGCCTTCCAGTGCGGTTTCTGTACGCCGGGGATCATCATGTCCGCCAGGGCGTTGTTGAATAAGGAAGCGGCTCCTACGCCGGATCAGGTGAAAGACGCGCTTAGCGGTAATTTCTGCCGTTGTATCAGCCAGTACCACGTGCTTGAGGCCATGGACGCCTTCACCAGAAAAAGCGAGGAACAGTAAATGTATTCTGACGATTACAAGCCTGAAAATTACCGCTACATCGGCAAAGTCAATGTTCCTCGTAAAGATGCGCAGGGCATCGTCACCGGGAAGACGACCTTCCTCGACGATTTCAGCCTGCCGAGAATGCTGACAGGAAAATCCCTGAAGTCTCCCTATGCGCACGCCCGCATTATTTCTATTAATACGGAAAAGGCCAAAGCGTTGAAAGGCGTTGCGGCGGTATTGACATATAAAGAGGCCGATCCGACCTGGCTGCTGGGATACCCGCCGTCAAAACCTATTCTCGGGCAAGAAATGCAGTATATCGGCGATACGGTGGCCCTGGTCGCTGCGGAAAGCGCAGAAATAGCGATGGAAGCGATCGACCTGATCGAGGTTGAGTACGAGCAACTCCCGGTTATCACCAACGGCATTGATGCGGTGAAAGAGGGGGTTACGCAGTTATACAAAGAGTTTAAAAATAACATTGTGACGCCCGGCTATCCTCCCTTCCAGAAGGACGGGCCGTTCTGGCATCTCATCCGTGGGGATGTGGAAAAAGGGTTTGACGAGTGCGCGATTTGCGCTGAAGACACCGTCGAGTTTGCGAAAATGGCCGCGCCGCTCGCACCGGAACCGCCCGGCGCAATCGTCAGTTGGGATGGGGGCAACGATTACAGCATTTGGGCCACCACGCAAAGTTGCCGCATTCTGGAGGTATTCGGCGTCAGCGTCATCCCGGACTGTAATCTTCATGTCCGCAGCTTCAACGTCGGCGGCAGCTACGGCAACAAGCAAAGTATGGTGGTCCCGGTGATTTCGGCGGCCCTTCTTTCCCGGCACACGGGGCGTCCGGTCAAGTTCTACCAGACGAAGGCAGAACAGTTGATCTGCTCTGAAACCCGTCTTGGCAGCCAGGTTAAAGCGAAAATCGGTATGGACAAAGAGGGCGTTGTGCGGGCTGTCAAAGCCCAGTGGTTTGTCGATACCGGCGCCTTTTGCAATACGACGCAAGGCCAGATCAGCGTGGGCATTGGCGAGGCGCAGTTAGTGATGGCTAAATGCGCCAACTGGGATCTGGACACCTATTGCATTGTCACCAATAAACAGCCGGCTGGTATTGTGCGCGGATATGGCGGCCAGGAGCTGAACAGTTGTCTCTCGCTCCTGATGGCCAGAGCCATGCAGGCGGGCAATTTTGATCCTGTCGAGTGCTATAAGAAAAACTACGTTTCTGACGGCGACCCCTATATCTGGCGCGATGGCAGATTGTGGATCGCCCATTCCATTAATTATGTTCCGGCCATTGAAGCGGCCGCCGCGAAATTTGGCTGGAAAGACAAGTGGAAAGGATGGGGCGTGCCGACCTGGACCAGCGAAGACGGGACTCGGGTGCGGGGCGTAGGATGCAGCATTATCGGTAATGCCGACGTTGGCGAAGATAACACCGAAGCTTATGTACGCATCGTGCCCGATATGGTTGGCGATAAGGCTCGGGTCATTCTGCAAACGGACATCACCGAGTCCGGCATGGGGCAGCGCAGCAACATAGCGAAAATGGTGGCCGAAATACTTAACGTCCCCTATGAGCGCGTTGAGCTGACGCCGCCGTCCACGAAAATCAACCCGACCGGTTTCGGCCTTTGCGGTAGCCGCGGCACCATTACATATGGCCATGCCGTCAGTAATGCCGCGGAAAACGCGAAAAAGAAATTGTGCGAACTGGCTGTCCATCATCTTGATATATCGATGGACGCTATGGAATTACGCGATTTTGGCGTGAGCAGTAAAGCGCGGCCTGACCAGTTTGTTAGCTGGAAGAAATTGATTCCGCCGGATCTGACGCTGACGGGCTACGGCCAGCATCTGGAAAACTTTTCCACCCCTAACTTTTTTATGGTGCTTATCGAAGTTGAGGTAAACAAAGAAACCGGAAAAGTGGATGTCGTTCGCATGGTGGGCGGGACAGACTCCGGCCAGACAATCGACCCGTCGATGCTGGAAATGCAGTGCCAGGGAGGTATCGGGGCCGCATCTCTTGATACCGCCATTTACGAAGAACACATTATCGATCCCGTCACTCACCGGACGCTGACATTTAACATGCTTGAATACAAATGGCGTCCGTTCAATGAGTTCCCGGTATACGAAACATCAATATTGCAGTCGCAATTCGATACCTTCCAGTTTAAGGCCGTCGGGGTAGGGGAAATCGCAGGCGCTTCGGCGGCCAGCGCGACCATGCAAGCCATTTCCAACGCCATCGGCATTCAGGTTGCTCAGTATCCCGCAACCCCGGACGTTATTTTGCAGGCCCTTGGTAAAGTCGCATAGGAGAGGTCACCATGAAAAATTTTTACTATTATCGCGCCGAAAGTTTTGCCGACGCTGCCGATTACGTAAAACATGGCTCACGTCCTCTTGCCGGGGGAACCGATCTCCTGGGCGGCATGAAAACAGCCATTTTACCGGAATACCCGGATTCGCTGGTCAGCCTGTTGTGGATCCCGGGGGCCGATGGCATCTACATCAACGGGAATAGTCTGTATATCGGCGCAACAGCGAAACTAAGCGATATCGCGGAAGACAAGACGATTCTTGACGCGGTCCCGATACTCGCCGAAGCGGCCCATTCCGTCGCGTCTCCCAACATTCGAAACCGGGGCACTATTGGGGGAAATCTCTGCCAGGACGTGCGCTGTTGGTTTTATCGTTACCCACATGAGGGCGGCGGGCGGATGGTATGCGCCAGAAAAGGGGGCGACACCTGCTACGCTATCCAGGGAGACAACCGGTATCATTCCATCTTTGGCGGCATGAAAACCCACGCCACGCCCTGTAGCCAGCACTGTCCCGCCAGCACGGATATCCCTGCCTATATGGAGCAGTTGCGTAAAGGGAATAAAAAAGCCGCCGCACGCATCCTTATGCAGGCTAACCCGATGCCGATGCTGACCAGCAGGGTCTGCGCGCATTTTTGCCAGTCTGGCTGTAACCGCGGGCATACCGATGACAGCGTGGCGATACGCGAGGTGGAGCGCAGCGTTGGCGACTATATTCTGGAAAATGGCCGTGAATTTTATGCCCCTCCGCAGTGGGATACCGGTAAGGCAATTGCCATTGTCGGGGCCGGTCCTTCGGGCCTCGCCGCCGCTTTTTACCTCCGTAAAGCCGGGCATCGCATAACGGTTTACGATGCCAGACCGAAGGCGGGCGGAATGCTGATGTATGCCATTCCCAATTACCGCTTGCCCAAACAACTTGTCAGAACATTCACTGAACTGCTGCAACATATGGGGATTGCTTTTGTCCTCGACACCACAATTGGCCAGGGTGTCACTCCCGCCGACCTGGAAAAACAGTACGACAGCGTCTATTACGCGCCGGGAACCTGGAAACGTCCCACCCTCGGTATTCCCGGCGAAGAACTGACTATGTACGGGCTGGATTTTCTGGTGGATATCAATACCCGGATGGAAGGCAAGATCGGCAACCGCGTTCTCGTGGCCGGGGGAGGCAACGTCGCGATGGACGTTGCGATCACCGCCCGACGCCTGGGCGCGCAGACGGTGATTCTCGCCTGTCTTGAATCCGAAGAAGAGATGCCTGCGGGCCGCGACGAGGTGGCCCGTGCCAGAGAAGAAGGCATCATCATTATGCCGCAATGGGGGCTCGATAAAGTCCTGGCTGATAACGGCGTCGTCACGGGCATGCGGCTCAAACGCTGCGTTGCGGTTCGCGATGCGAAAGGCGCTTTCAACCCGCACTATGATGACAGCGAGAAAAAGGACATTGCAGCCGACAATATCCTGATGGCCGTCGGACAGGCGGGCGACCTCTCTTTCCTTGACGAGAAGTATGACATGCAACTGACGCGCAGAGGCCTGATAGGCGTGGATGCCGGTTCGCAGATGACCAGCCGTCGCGGCGTATTCGCGGGAGGCGACATCGTTACCGGGCCATCCACGGTCATCAATGCGGTTGCAACGGGGCATAACGCGAGCCGCAGCATAAACAGGTATCTGGGCTGCCAGGAAAACTATGAGGGAAATGTCGATAAAGCGAACGAGGCCACAGGCGTTCAGTTCCTCTCTCTTGATCCTTCAGGCATTAAAAAATACCAGCAAGCCAGACTCACAGAGTTGCCCGTGGCTGCGCGTAATATCAAAAAAGAGGACGCCTTCAGCCTGCCGATGGACCAGGCGCTCGCGGAAGCGGCGCGCTGTCTGAATTGCGGCTGCTATGCGGTCAACCCTTCTGATTTGGCACCGGTATTAATGGTCCTGGATGCGCGTATCCACACGACGCAGCGCATTGTCCCGGCAGATGAATTTTGTGGTTCGACGCTGAAAGTAACGGATTTTCTTGCGCCCGGAGAGCTTGTCGAAAGTATCGAGATCCCTTTGCCGAAGGAAAGTATCGGCCATTATGACAAGTTTCGTCTGCGCGACGCCATAGACTTCGCCATTGTCAGCCTGGCCAGCCTTTTTACCGTTCAGGACGGCAAAATTACCAAAGCCCGGTTAGTCATGGGGGGCGTTGCGCCGGTTCCGTTACGCTGTCACGCGGGGGAGCGCTATCTGCTGAACAAAAAGCCTGATGCGCAGATTGCGGAAGCCGTCGCGGAACTGGCCGTAAATGGATCGATTCCGCTTGATAAAAACAGATATAAAATCAATGAGATAAAGAGTCTTATCAAAACTGCGGTACTGCGGCTGCAGAACGCGCGCGAGTAGGTCTACGTGTAAACGCGGAGGTTGACATGTTCGCCGGAAAGTATGCCTCGCTCATCCTGGCGGCAGGATTTTCTACACGCATGCGTCAGGGCTTTAAACCGCTGCTGTCCATTCCTTTTATGGATGGCAGCCGCAGCGCGCTCGAAAACCTGGCAAGGATATATTCGGCGGCGGGCGTTTCTCCCGTTCTGCTGGTTGGCGGGCAGGTCAATCAGGCGGCGCTGGCTGCCGAAGCGCAACGTCTCGGTCTGGATTACGTGCAAAATCCCGATGCGCGGCGGGGCATGTTTTCCACGGTCCGTATCGGCCTGCAGCATCTTATCGCGCTTGCGCCAGCCTGTTCGGGATGTTTCGTACATCCCGTGGATATTCCCCTGGTACAGCGGGATACGGTGCGTCTTCTGCTTGCAGCCGCGCGGCATCATCCGGGGGACGTACTCATTCCTGAGTTTGAAAATAGGCAGGGACACCCGCCGGTGATCCCGGCAGCTTACTTTGCTGGTATATGTGCGATGGCGGGGCGGGATGGCCTGCGGGGCGCCCTGATGACGTTGCCGCGCAGGCCGGTGGCTGTCGGGGACAGCGCGATCCTTCTGGATATGGATACGGATGACGACTTCACTATCGTATGTGATCGCGCCGCCCGGCTATATGCCCAGGACGCGCCAGGTATGAACCAGACGGGAAGGGGATTATGAAAACCGTGGTATTGCTGGGCGCGGGACAGATGGGCAGAAATGCTGCGTTGTTGCTTAATGAACAGGCGTTGCAACTCCTGGCCTTTGGCGACAACGCGGCGACGCGGCAGTCAACGGCGCATTATCCGCCTGTGCTGTCGGTTGCTGCAGCGCTTGCGCTCCGGCCTGATGTTGTTTTTGTCAGCGTTGCGGCAAAAGAACGTGGGCTGGAACTGGAACAACAGGCCAGAGCGGCAGGCTACCACGGGCCAATCTTCCGGCTGGATACTTTACAACCGGCGATCGATATACGCGGCGCGATGACCAGGAGGATTGCCGGGCGGCTCAATGAGCTTCACACCGAAGGCGCAGTAGCCGAACTTGGCGTCTACCAGGGCAATTTCGCCCGTCTTCTGAACGCGGTTTTCCCGGACAAATCGCTGTACCTGTTTGATACGTTCCGTGGGTTTGCTGAATCAGACATAGATACAGAAAAGGCGCACGGTTTTCCGCCGGTGCGCCGGGATGAGTTCTGTGCCACCAGCGTGGAGGCGGTGATGGCGAGGATGCCCCATCAGGCGCGGGTGATCATTCGGGAAGGTCATTTCCCGGGCACGGCCACCGGTATTGAAGAACGCTTCGCCTTTGTGAGTCTGGACGCTGACCTATACGCGCCGACGCTGAGCGGCCTTGAATGGTTCTATCCCCGGCTTGTCCCAAATGGCTGCATCCTGCTGCATGATTACCACAACGCGCGTTTTCCGGGGGTGAAACAGGCGATGTCTGATTTTGAAAACCAGGCCGGTCGGCTTTGTCTGGTCCCACTTTGCGATCTGCACGGTAGCGTGTTGATCGTCAGGAATTGAGGCGATTTTTATGCCCGGCATTTTTCTCGTCCGTCACGGCCGTCCGCAAACGCCGGATAACAGGCGTTATTGTCTGGGAAACCGGAGCGATTTTCCCCTGGCGCCTGAAGGCCTCACGCAATCCTCGGCGTTGATCCCGTGTTTCTCCGGGATGGAATACGCGCTGTATTGCAGCCGTCTCAGGCGCAGTCGCGAAACGGCTGAGCGGCTTGCTACAGGGAAACGGAAAATATCCGTATCGCCCGGTCTCGATGAAATTGCCGTCGGCGAGTGGGAAGGGATGCGTTTTGAGGCGATACGCGCCAGATATCCTGAGCTGTATGCCAGGCGGGGGCGGAACTGGGCGCTGATGCCTCCCGGCGGCGAAAGCCTGGATAGCGGGGCGACGCGTATGGAAACGACGCTCAGGGAGATCGCGGAAAGAGAGGGCTCCGATATTGTGGCGATAACCCACGAGGGCGCTATTCGCGCACTGTTGTGGAAGCTTATGCATCTCGACCCCCGACATGATGCGCTAATACGTCTGCCCTACGGCAGTATTACGGTTTTGCGCTATGCCAACGGCGCATTTGCCGTGACGGCCACAGGTAAAAGTCCTGACGATATCCCGTCAGATGAAGAGATTCGGGAACTCTGGCGTTTATGCGCAACGCCGGAACCCGTGCGCGCGCACAGCCTGGCCGTCTGCGAAGAGGCGCTCAGGATTAGCACGAGTTTGCAGCGTGACGGGATAATTTTATCCCCCGGGCGGTTACGGGCCGCCGCGCTTCTTCATGATATGGCCCGGCGAGAAGGGAAAAGCCATCCGCACAAAGCCGCAGCAATACTGAGGGCGAGGGGGTATTTGCAGGTTGCCCGTATTGTTGAACTGCACCACGACATAACTTTGAGCGAGCCCATTAGCGAAGCGCATGTGCTTTTTCTCGCTGATAAAAGGATGTACGGCACGAAAAAGGTCACTCTTCAGGAACGCTTTACCGCCAGTATGGGGAAATGTCTGACGAAAGACGCGGTGTTGGCCCATGACGACAGATGGCAACAGGCTTTGGCTATCGAAAAGGCAATCACTAACAGAGTTAAGTGAGCATTGTATCTTTGCTGAAGGAGCGGACGATGAAAACACTTTTCGCACTCTTGCTGGAACGCTGCAAGAGGGGGCAAGCGACCCAGCTTGTCACGGTGGTAGCGGAAATGGGCAGCGCCCCGCGCCACGCAGGCGCCAGCATGGTTGTTGGCGAAGATGGCCGACTGGGCGGTACTATTGGCGGCGGTGTGCTGGAGTATAGCGCAGTTCAGTCGGCGCAAAGCCTTCTGGCTACCGGGCAGGGAGGGTTAAGAAAGTATCAGCTGACCCGGATCGGCATGGTTTGCGGGGGCAACGTGGATCTGCTTTTCACGTATATTTACCCCTCCGAGGTGAATCAATCGACCCTGACGGTCGCCTGTGACCATTCGGAAAAGCATAAAACAGGATGGCTTATGCTTCCTTATACCGGTGTTGAATTTGGGTTTTACAGTCGCGAAGAGGGACTTTTCGGCCTCTCCCCGGCATTCGTTCCTGAACGGAGGGGCGAGCAAGACTACCCGGTGGGCAAGACAGAAACGCCAGCAGGAACGTGCTATATACAAAAGCTGATGAATTCGGGCCGTATTTATGTCTTTGGCGGCGGGCATATTGCTCAGGCGCTTATTCCTTTACTCGAACAGTTGAATTTTCGTTGCACCGTGACCGACGACAGAGCGGAATACTCCACTCGTGAGCTTTTCCCCTGTGCCGAAGAGGTGCATACATTGGATTATGTTAACCTTGCTGACGAGATTACGATCCAGCCGCAGGATTGTATCGTTATCATTACGCGCGGACACAAGTGTGATTACGAAGTTTTGCGGTTCGCATTAAGAACATCGGCTTACTATATCGGCGTTGCCGGTAGCCGGACAAAAATTGCGACGCTCACCGCCGCCATAAAAGCAGACGGGTTTAATGAGCATGATATCGCGCGGATTACCGCGCCAATCGGGATTAAGATTAAAAGCGAAACTCCGGCCGAAATTGCCGTCAGCATCGCGGCGCAGTTGATTGAGCAACGGGCCCTGTACACAAGCAGGAGTAAAATATACTGACGAATCTGTTTAGATATGGGGCAGGATTTCTGGTTGATGACGGCCGCGCCTTATTTTGCATTAATTTTCTACAATATCAACAGGTTATACATCACCTGTAGGCCCGTGCAAGCGGATGCGCCGCCGGGCAATTGTTTTGTGTTATGCAGAGTAAGTTATTGTGCCGCTATTTCCGCCGGATGGCGTAATGCCATCCGGCAATCCATTAACCGATATCAACCTGTGGCTTATTGTTGCGTTTGCGAATAAGGCGCAGCAGCGGCGGGATGACAATTACCGCTATCGCCATCGTCAGCAGCGCTTTCGTCACGCCGCTCTCCCACAGAATCGCCATATTGCCGTTGCTGATAGAGAGCGCCCGGCGCAGGTTTTGCTCCAGCATCTCGCCCAGCACAAAGCCGAGGATCAGCGGCGACATGGGGAAATGCATTTTACGCAGAATGTAGCCCAGTATGCCGAGCGCCACCATCAGCACCAGATCGAACGTGGTGCTGTGTACCGCGTACACGCCGACCGCGGACACGGCGGCAATCGCCGGGACAAGGAACCACAGCGGGATGGTCAGCATGCGGGTGAACAGGCCAATCAGCGGGATGTTCATCACCAGCAGCATCACGTTGGCGATCAGCAGCGCGGCGATCAGCCCCCAGACGATATCCGGTTGTTCGGTGAACATCGCCGGTCCTGGCGTGATGTTATACAGCGTCAGCGCGCCCATCATTACCGCCGTGGTGCCGGAACCTGGCACGCCAAGGGTCAGCATCGGGATAAACGAGCCGCAGGCTGAGGCGTTGTTGGCGGCTTCCGGTGCCGCCACGCCACGGATATCGCCTTTGCCGAAGCTGTCGCTGTTGCCGCTGAGCTTTTTCTCGGTCATGTAGGTGATGGCGCTGGCGATGGTGGCGCCTGCGCCCGGCAGCACGCCGACGAAGAAGCCGATCACCGATGAGCGTAACGTCGCGCCCACGCACTGCGCCCCTTCTCTGGCGTTAAACAACATACGCCCGGTTTTGCGTACCAGCTTCTGGCCGCTGCTGGTATGTTCGAGCATTAAGAGTATTTCTGAGACCGAGAACAAGCCGATCACCACCACGATGAACTGCACACCGTCGGAGAGATGAACGCTGTCAAAGGTAAAGCGATAAACCCCGGTGTTGGCGTCCACGCCGACGGTCGCCAGACCCAGACCGATCAGCGCGGCCAGAAATGATTTCAGCGGGTTTTGCGCCATCATGCTGCCGAGGCAGGCGATGGCAAAGACCATTAGCGCAAAGTATTCCGCCGGACCAAACGCCAGCGACCATTGCGCCAGCAGCGGTGCGAACAGGATGATCCCGCCGATGGCAATGATCGAACCAAAAAACGAGCTGACCGCTGAGATGGAGAGGGCGATACCGCCTCGACCCTGTTGCGCCATCGGATACCCGTCGAGCGCGGTCATGATCGCCGCCGCATCGCCGGGCACGTTGAGCAGAATCGACGAAATACGCCCACCATATTCACAGCCGATATAAACCGTCGCCAGCAGGATCAGCGCGGATTCCGCAGGCAGATGCAGGGCGAAAGCCAGCGGCAGTAAAATCGCCACGCCGTTAATCGGCCCAAGCCCCGGCAGCAGGCCGACAATGGTGCCGACGAAGCAGCCGATCAGGGCAATTATCAGATTCTCCGGCGTCATGGCCACCGCAAAACCCTGAGAAAGATATATCCAGGTATCCATCGTTTCTCCGTTAACTCAGCCAGGCGCCGAGAGGTAAGGTGACATCAAGCAGGCGGTCGAAGGCATACCACAGCAGGGTGCCGAGAACCGCGCCGGAAATACCCGCTGCCGGGATCGTTGCGCCGAACAGAATGCCGATGACCAGGGTGAGAATGGCGGTGGCAATCGGAAAGCCCAGCCATTCAAAACCCCAGGCATACATCAGCAGGACGATGACCATCGTCAGCAGCTTTTGCAACACATGGCGGTGAGGCCAGTTAACGGTATCGGGATGGCGCAATAACAGCGCCAGCGCGCAGAACGCCATCAGACCGAGAATACCCAGCGGAAACGGGCGAGGGCCCACCGGTTCGTAGCTGTATTCACTGTGAATCTGCCAGGCGATAAACAGCCCGGCAATGCAGAGCAACAGCCAGATCCCGGCAAAAATACGATCGCTCATGAGTGCCTCCTGAGCTATTTCGCGAGGCCGAAGGCTTTCGCCTGTTCGCGGTAATCGGTGACCTGTTTTTTGACGTAGTCGTCAAGCTGTTTGCCGGTCATATCGAATGCAAACAGACCGCGCAGATCGCGCTGCTTTTTAAACTCGTCGGTCTGCTGGAGTTTTTTGAAGGTCTCCACCCACCACTGGTAGTCGGCATCGCTGACTTTCGGCCCCACGTAAAAGCCACGAATGATCGGCCAGACCAGGTCGTATCCTTGCTCTTTGGCGGTCGGGACGTTGGCTAACTGACCCGGCAGGCGTTGTTCAGCAAATACCGCCAGCACGCGAATTTTATCGCCGCTCAGGTAAGGCACCATTTCACTGAGGTCGCCGGAAACCACCTGCACATGGTTGCCCATCAGCGCCGTAACCGGTTCGCCGCCGCCTTCAAACGCCACGTAGCGCATCTTGTGCGGATCAACATTGGCCTTCTGCGCCAGTAGCGCCGCCTTCATCCAGTCCTGGCTGCCGATTGACGCGCCTGCGCCAATGACCACGCTCTCAGGTTTTTTTTCCATGGCGCTCAGCAGATCCTTCAGCGACTTCCACGGGGAGTCGGCGCGCACGGCGATCATCCCGTAGTCGGTCCCCACACTCGCCAGCCAGCGCACATCATCCACACCGTAACGACCAAATTTCCCCTGCGACAAATTGAGCAGCGATCCACCGGAGAAGGCGACCAGCGTTCCCGGTTCGCCAGGACGCTGGGCGACAATCGCGTTATAGGCCACCGCGCCGACGCCGCCCGGCATATAAGTGACGCGCATCGGTTTATCGATTGCGCCGGTTTCCATCATGCTCACCTGAATCAGCTTACAGGTAAGGTCGAATCCGCCGCCGGGTTTGGCCGGGGCGATGCATTCGGTGCGCGACGGTGCGTCCTGCGCCAGTACAGCGGTACTCATCAGTAAAATGCTTGCAGTAAGGGTGCGAAGTAATTGTTTTTTCATTGTTTATCCTCACGCGGATGTCCGAATTTTCAGGTACGGAAGAAGATTTTTGTGATTATGTGAACCGACATGTAGCAGTACGGTTGCGTGATTGTTAAAACAATAACCTTTCAATTCCCTTTCAATGGGGCAGAAACTTTACAGGATGTGATATGCGTCTCTTATTAGCGGAAGATAACCGTGAGCTGGCTCACTGGCTGGAGAAAGCGCTGGCGCAAAACGGTTTTGCCGTGGACTGCGTATTCGATGGCCTGGCGGCCGATCATCTTCTGCACAGTGAAAGCTACGCGCTGGCGGTGCTGGACATCAATATGCCTGGACTGGACGGGCTGGATGTGGTGCAACGCCTGCGCAAGCGTGGACAAACGCTGCCGGTGCTGCTGCTGACGGCGCGCAGCGCGGTGGCGGATCGGGTGAAAGGGCTGAATGTCGGGGCGGATGACTATCTGCCAAAACCGTTTGAAATCGAAGAGCTGGATGCGCGATTACGGGCATTACTGCGGCGCAGCGCGGGCCAGGTGCAGGAGTTACAGCAGCTTGGCGATCTGGCGTTTCACGATGAAGGTTACTTTTTGCTTCAGGCGCAGCCGCTGGCGCTGACCCCGCGTGAGCAGGCGTTGCTGACGGTATTGATGTACCGCAGAACGCGACCGGTGTCGCGCCAGCAGCTGTTTGAACAGGTCTTCAGCCTGAGCGATGAGGTCAGCCCGGAGAGCATCGAACTCTATATCCATCGTTTGCGGAAAAAATTACAGGGCAGTAACGTGCGGATCACCACCCTGCGTGGGCTGGGTTACGTGCTGGAGTGCGATGATGAGATGGGTTAAACCCCAGTCGCTGTATCTGCAACTGCTGCTGTTTCTCGGACTGCCGCTGGTGCTGCTGTGGGGACTATCAGCATTCAACAGCTACGTTAGCGCGCTACAGGCTGCAACCCAGGCTTACGACAGGACGCTGCTCTCTTCTGCCAGAACGGTGGCGGAACGGCTGGTGGTGCGCGACGATAAACTGGAAGTGAATGTGCCCTGGGTGGTGCTCGACAGCTTCGAACTGAACATGAACGATCGGCTCTATTACAAAGTGGTGGATCCGGATGGAAAGGTTATTTCCGGGTATGACGATCTGCCTGCGATGCCGCCAGCGACCTCGCGAACCCGGCTCTATCCGGCGCTGGCATGGTTTTATCATACTCAATATCGCGGGGAAGCGATCCGCGTGGCGCGGCTATTACAGCCGGTAAACGAAGGGGCGATTTTCGGCATGGCGGAGATTTACGTTGCCGAAACGTTGCAATCCCGGCGCTATCTGGCCGGGCATTTGTTGTTTTCATCCTGGGTATCGCAAGGTCTGCTGGTGCTGCTGACGTTAGTGCTTGTGGGCTGGTTGCTGCGGCGGATATTAAGACCGATACGTCAGCTCTCTTCGCTGATGGTGCGGCGTGAACCGGGCCTGCTGACCCCCTTGCCGGAACTGCTGCCCTGGTCAGAGACCCGGCTGCTGATCGTCGCCTTTAACCGCTACATCGATCGCCTGCGCGCGCTGATCTCCCGTCAGGAGCGCTTTAGCGCCGATGCGTCCCATCAGTTAAAAACGCCGCTGGCGGTACTGAAAACCCAGGCGGCGGTGGCGTTAGCCAGTCAACAGCCGCAGCAGTGGCACGAAAGTTTGCGGGCGATGAGCGCCACGCTGGATAATACCATTCAGTTGACGGAGAGATTGCTACAGCTTTCGGCGGTGAAACGTAAAGAGCAGGGGGAGCGACAGTTCTTGCCGGTTAATCTGTATGATGTGGTGCAGATGAGCTGTTTTAGCCGTCTGGCGCAGGCCCGTAGCAAAGCGATCGATCTGGGATATGAAGGCGAGCAGACGGCGCAGTGGATCGAAGGCGATGAGGTTTTACTTGGCGAACTGTGTGCGAATCTGCTGGATAATGCGTTGAAATATACCCCATCACCGGGCACCGTCACCGCGAGGCTTCTGCGTGATGACGATGCGGTCATTCTGGAGGTAGAGGATAGCGGTCCGGGCATTGAGGATGAGCAGATCTATCAGGCGTTGCAGCCGTTTCAGCGACTTGACAATGCGGGGACCGAGGCAGGGGCGGGGATCGGGCTGGCGCTGGTTAACGATATTGCGCGTTTGCACCACACACATCCCCGGCTTTTACGCAGCGAAACGTCAGGTGGATTAATGGTGCGGGTGCGGTTCCTGGCTATTCGTTCCCCCGGGGAAACGCGATATGATGAAAACAAGCGGGCTGAGCAGCATTTCAGCAAGATATAATCTGACAGACATCGGTATAAATAATCGCTGGCTGCCAGATCGGGCCGGAATGATTACACCTTCAGCATTTTCACTGTGGCTTCTATATCTATCTCATCTTCCGAGAAGATAAGCGTCGTTCCCTGGAAGGTGGTGATCGCCAGTTTTTTCAGTGAACGCATTTCGCCGGGCTTAGCGGCTGATTTTGGCTTGATATTGCCCATCAGCAAACCGACAGACAGCACCGCATTTTCTTTATCGATGCGGGTATCGGCAGGAACCTCTTCACTGTATACCAGCCACGATTTGATTGAGGTAAGTTTAAGACGCTCGCCTGCGATGTAGATGTATTTGCTTTCAGGGATGACCTTCACGGCATACGATGACAAGCCCTTGTTATTTGTCGTGGGCTCGAACGTTACCGCCGCGTTTTTTTTAAGCAAATCAGGGTTGGCAACCTTAATCACGTGAAAATAGCGATTATCACCGTTTTCATCTTTGATAAATCCAAAGCCTTTATCTTTAAACCATGTCGTGATCGTTCCGTTCATTGCCATTACCGCCTGATTAATCATTCATTACCTAATTTTTGCCGCGCGCAGTGTAAAGCATAATGCCCGCGCAGACTACGCCTTTAGTGTGACCGATGGATCTCTGCTCCGCGAGCGCTGCTTACCACATTAAATCATCGGGCACTTTAAAATCAGCATAAGGATCGTCTTCATCCTGTGTCTGCTCACTCAGCGCGCTGTTTAAGACAATGCAGCTTGCGTCCCGCTGGGCGATTTTATCGGCTACGCTCCCGGGGATGATTGCGTATTTATTCTCGCCGTTATGATCAACAGCCAGGCGGACAATAGCCAGACGACCGCTAATCAACTGGGCCTGCGTCAGCTTGTCTACGGTCATTTTCTTAATAAAATTATTATCCGTAAAGTTAAAATCAATATCGCCTTTTGCAATGTCGATTTTGTTCATTTCAATAAGCTGCTTGATCTGAGCTTGATATTCTTTGGCCAGCGCCGCTTGTTTTTGCTGCTCGCTTAGCTGCTTATCTCGCTCAAGTTGCGCTCTCTTATTCTCTTCCACGGCTTCTCTGGCTTCGCGAGCCTGAACGCGCGACTTTTTAGCGGTTCTCTGGACCTTGGCCATTTTTTTGCTGGTTACTAATCCGGCTTTGAGCATCTGCTCTTGTAAGGTGAGTTTTGTCATACGGGTGTCTGAATCTGCTGAATATTGTGGGGCATTATAGCGGTAAATTTAGCGAATGTACCAGGCGGCGTGTTGCGACCTGTAGGGCCTTGAGGCTGATGACAAATCTGTTTGAGATATTGTGTCGGCATTTTCGCCGGGTGGTGATTACCGCCTTTTCTGGCTTGAAAAAACAATAATATCATTATGTTATCTGCTTTTTATCGGCCCGCGATCGGTGGTTCTGGCGAACATGACGCATTTTTCATTTTCACCCATTCAGATTCCGTGGTCTGTTCCGTTCACGGGTAATTCGCGGATATTCGTTATATCCACAGCGTGTGAACGGGCAGGGGGACGTTTCGCCCGTCCCCCTGCACCCCCGGCATTGCGCTGAAAACCTGCCGCTGCGCGGTCCGCTCCACTCCGGCTTCATCTGGCGGACCGGCTGAGACGCGGCATCCTTGCCGCGACTCAGCCTCTGGCCGCCGTCCTGGCGGCCAGTCCTGGATGTGCGCCTGCGTTCCCGCCAGGTTTCCTTGATGCGCCCAACCCCCATGCGGTGAGTCCGTTATTCGTCAGGGGCTTTTCAGAGGCTGAAAGTCATAAAAAAAGTTATATCCTTTATATTTCAGCCTGTATCAGCTCAGTTAGTGAATCAACAGAATCAGATTTTCGTTTAAACCACCGATAATGCGATTGCCACAGGCAAATAAAACAAAAGACAACACCGATGATTTGCTTAAGTGAACGGCATTGGCCCGGCGGCCTGAGATTATTTCCGACCGACCAGTAAACCAATCACCAGCCCGATGGCACCGGCTGCCAGTAGCCCGGTCAGCGGATTTTCCTTTACGCGTTCTGAGACTTCTGAAACCGCATCCGAAGCCTGGGCGGCGTATTTACGGGCCGCGCCTTTGAGCTGATGCCTGGGCGAATCTACGACATGACCAAATTGTTGTTGGGCTTCCCCGGCAAATTCATTGACTTTATTGTCGACTTTGTCCACCAGATCTTGCGCGTCGTTTTCATAATCTTGCGATGACATAGGACTCTCCTTTTGGTTGACTTGTTTAAGTCTAGTGGCTGACAAGAGAAGTTCAAATGTGTGAGACACTCCAGGATTAATCCAGAGGGGGCAGGCGGCTCGTTTATGCGGCCAGACCCCGCGACCAGAGTGATGCCATGCGTCTGGTGAATAGCCTGCATTTGTTATTGCGAATATCAGCGATATGTTTGCTGATGATGTCGCGCGGGTTGATGGTTTATCCAGCGAGCTGTCGTGGCGCGGTGATTTCAATTGATTAAGATAATTCCGGGTTATAGAATTCTGCGCCTGTGTGCGGATTAACGGCCATAACAGGTAAATAAGGGGTAATGAGATTCACAATTTCTCATTTTTCCTTCATCATTTGCCAGATTTTATGCCTAATAATCAACGTGTCGCTCAGCATAAGAATTAAATTTTTTTACTCAAGGCCGGTATGAACTATAAGAATGTACTGAAGACTGCGTTTCTGTTTGCTCCCGTGGCGCTCCTGATTCTGCAAACCTCAGCCAGGGCCGCAGAGGTAACGAAAACGTCGACCTGTCAGAAAGCGTCGCCTGTAGTGGATAAAGACGGTGTTCCACTACCGCCGATAGTGGAAGGCGAAAGCACCCATCGGCTCCCTGCGCATGACACGTCCGGCTACGGTGGCGCAACAGTCAACTGCCAGCCTGCGGCCATCAAAAATTAATCATTGACCTCAACCCGGGAGGGACATGGTGCACTCGCTAATTAAGGTGATGCTGGTAGGTGGAAAAGGCGACGGTCTGATGGTCAGCGTTGCCGATAACGCGACAGAGGTTTCCGTTACCCCCGCGCAATACGGCGCGAAGTCCGGTCAGCCGCTAAACTACAGGATCGTGTCGCAAACCATTGACAATGAACGCTATTTCTTTGGCGTTTTCAACGAGAGTCATGAGAACACGGATAAGCTTAAAAGAGTGGCATTGACTCGTGGCATGAAAAAATTCTTCTGTTAAGCCGTATTGGCGAAATATCTGGCAGAAAAGATCATAAAAAACAGATGGCCCGATATTCTTCAGGCTGGATCGGCGCTGCATGCCTGCACACCTTATCATCTTTGTCAGCCTGCAAATGTGAAAAGCCGCAGGCAACTGCCCGCGGCGGTATTATTTTACGCTGTTGCCGTAAGCAGCGTTTTGCTCCCTTTTAGGGTAAACAGTGAAATAATGGTAAAGCTCAGCGTAATACAGCCCAGAATCAGATAAGCCTGATGGAAACCGACGGTATCATACATCCGTCCAACCCATGCCGAGAGCACAACCCCCGAAAGCTGTTTCGACAAATTAAAACCAATCAGGAATAGCGTTGCCGAAAGCTTTGGATTAAACGCAGAGGCGATATACTTAAAGGTGCCGACCAGCAGGAACGGTACTTCAAACATATGCAGCATTTTCAGGATAACCACTTCCACCGCCGAGCTGGCAAAAGACGACCCCAGAATACGCACGGACATAATTAATCCTGCGGTCAGCAGGGCGTTCTTGGCGCCGATTCGGTTAACGATAGCCGGGGCGCAGAACATAATCAGCGCATTGAGCAATTCTCCGCCGGTGGTGACGAAGCCAAAAACTTCGGTTCCACGTTGCGGGCTGGAAAAGAATCCTTTGAAAAAATTAGCGAACTGCTGGTCGAAAACGTCATACACGCTGGCAACGCCGACCACGTAAATGATAAAGCCCCAGAAACGCGGCATGCGCAGCAGTTCAGCGGCGGTGCGCATCGAAAAAGCCTTGCGGTTAGCGCCAAGCGCATCGATAACTTCAGCGCTATTGCTGCTCTCCGGCTTCGATACCCACAGCAGTACGCCGAGGATCAGGGCAAAACCGGAGGCGATCCAGAAGGTGATATTGGGGTCAATCCCAAACAGAATACCGGTGATCGAGGCGCACAGGGCCCAGCCGACACAGCCGGAGACACGGACTTTGCCATATTCAAAGCGGTTAGCGCGACTGACGCGTTCGATATAGGCTTCTACAGCCCCGGAACCGCTGGAGAAGACAATTCCCAGATAGATCCCGCCCACCAGGGCACCTGCAATAATATTGATCTGCAATAGCGGCGAGAAGACAAAAATAAAGAAAGGGGCAAACAGCATTAATAAAATGGCGATAGTCCACAACAGATGCTTGCGCAGCCCAAGCTTATCGGAAACCAGACCAAAAATAGGCTGGAAGATGATAGCGAATAACGAAATAGAGGAAAAAACAATCCCCGTTTCAGTTTTGGTTAAGTGGTTCACTTCCGCCAGCCACACCGGAAAGAAGGGGAAGTAGGCCGACATAATGAAATAGTAGAAGAAAAAGAACAGCATAAAATAGATAAAGTTATGCCGTTCCCGTGGTGCGAGTTCAGAGAGTTTCATTGTGAATAGTCCATATTATGATACGTTGTCATTCAGGTTGTCTCTTCATTGGCTACGCCAATTACCGGCCCATCCCTGGACCTTATCCCTACGGCACCGTTGTAAACGGCGTCTTTTGATTCGCCTGCGGCCGCGATGAGAGCCGAGTGACATTATGTATCTGTTTATTATAGGGATTTATAGCCTATCCCATTAAGGCTATTTTGCTTGTCATTTTGAACCTGGGCAGTGTTCAGAATCCTCACGTACTGCGTGTACGCTCCGGTTCATCCGCGCTGGCCGTGTTCAAACTGTCTGCGCCAATAACGCCTGGTGGGATAGGCTCTTATATTCCCCGCTTATTATTGGAAATAAATCGTTAGCTGATAGTGCCAGTGCGTCTCCAGCAGCAGCCATTGCGGGAGTACGCTGGGAGTCCAGGAGTCATCGCCGCCGATACCCATATGCTGGCCATCAAGAGTGATCCAGACGCCGTTTTCCGGTTTCATCCAGTGCCAGTGGTCAGTGTCCATTAGCTGCCGGGTGCTGTAGGGTTGTACAGAGAAGTGGAAATTACCCGCCACGTGCCAGTGTCCCCAGTCCAGCGCTTTGTTGTCACAGCGCAGGCCATTTTCCGTCGGGAAAATATAGGGCGTGGTCATCTCCTCCAGCGGCAACTCCCAGCGGGAGAAACAGGCGCTGCTGCGGCGGTCCGGGTAGTTTTCGTGCGGGCCGTAGCCAAGCCAGGAGACCGGTTTACGCTGATCAGGAACCTGGAAATTGAGTCCGATGCGCGGCAGCGGCGGCAGGGTTCCGGCGCGTTCGCCCTCGATCGCCAGGTGCAGCTTACCCGCGGCATCGAACGTCATCCGCCAGTGGCTGACGATCGCCACCTCGTCGCCGCGTAGATAGTGCCAGCGGCAATCAATCACCACCTCATGGTTCAGGCGCTGAGCCTCACACTGCACGCAGCGCGGGCTAAGGTTGTAGAGATCCGCGCTTTTCCAGCGTTCCACCCAGGCATCAGGATCGATACGTTCCACTTCGCTGACGCCAATATCATTATCCAGCGGCGCGCGCACAAACTGGTCGCGCAATGGCGTCAGCAGTTGTTGCACACCGTCCACCCGCCAGTGGGTTAACAAACCGCTTTGTTTGTCGATAACCCAGTGCTGCGCGCCGCAGCGTACGGTCCAGGCGTTATCGCTACATTCCAGCGCGGGCGCAGTACCGGCGGGAGCCGGTGCGTGAACAACTAACGGAGCGGCGAGCGGAAATTGCTGCCAGGCGACGCGATGCCCGGCAGCGGACCAGGCGGTGGCCTGCGGCTGGATAACTTCCAGCGTCAGCCACACCTGTTCAGCACCGGCGGGTAGCGGCAAATTCTCGCACAGCGTCAGTTCGTTGCGTCCTTCCGGCGCAAGCGCAAGCCTGACGCTCCCCTGCGCAAAGGTTTCGCCCGCTGCTTGCACCTGCCAGCGCAGCAGTTCGTTATCGGTGGCGCGGAACAGATATTCGCTGCAGATGCTGATACGCAGTGGACTTTGCGCCAGCAGGGAGAACTGGAAAAACTGCTGTGCGTGTTTGGCTTCAATTAATGATGGGTGCGGGCGGCGATCGGGGAAAACCAGCCCGTTCATGCAGAACTGGCGATCGTTGGGTTTATCGCCAAAATCACCGCCGTAGGCCCAGCCAACTCGGCCGTCATCAAACGTTTTACTGATGGCCTGATCGGCCCAGTCCCAGATAAAACCGCCCTGCAGGCGCGGATAGTCGCGAAACGCCTGCCAGTAATCTGCAAAGTTGCCCAGGCTGTTCCCCATCGCATGGGCATATTCGCAGAGGATCAGCGGGCGCTGCTCGCCTGGCAAACCGATCCACTTCTTGATCCCCCATTTCGGCACTTCGGGAATGCGCTGGTCGCGTTCGACGCGGGCGTACATTGGGCAGATAATATCGGTTGTCGTGCTGTCGGCGCCGCCGCCTTCATACTGCACCGGACGGGAGGGATCGTTGCGCTTCAGCCAGTGATACATCGCTTCATGGTTGCCGCCGCCACCGGACTCATTTCCCAGCGACCAGATAATAATCGACGGATGGTTGCGGTTGCTTTGCAGCATCCGGCTGACGCGCGCGCTGAAGGCCGGTAGCCAGGCTGGATCGTCGGAAAGACGATTCATTGGCACCATGCCGTGGGTTTCAATATTGGCCTCGTCAACGACATACAGCCCGTAATGGTCGCACAGTTCGTACCAGCGCGAGGCGTTAGGGTAGTGGGAGCAGCGCACCGCATTGAAGTTGTTCTGCTTCATCAGCAGAATGTCCTGCACCATATCCTCTTCATTCACCACCTGCCCGCGCTGGTGGTGATGTTCGTGGCGGTTGACGCCGCGGATCAGCAGCGGTTTACCGTTCAGCAGCAGCAGGCCGTCTTTGATTTCCACCCGGCGAAAACCGATATCCCAGGCTTCGGCTTCAAGCAGATGATCTCCACGCCACAGGGACACAACCGCGCGGTAGCAGTTCGGCGTTTCCGCGCTCCACAGCGCCGGGCGTTCTACCGGCAGGTGAATCGTCGCGCGTTCAGCATAGTTTCCACGCTCATCAATTATCGGCGATCCTGGTGTCTGCTGGTGACTGGCGACACGGTGCGCGTTATCCCAGAGCTCTACTTTCACCGTCAGTTCGTCCAGTTGCGATGCCGGTGCGGCGACGCTTACATTCACCAGCAGATCGGCATCGCGATAGAGTGCATCCAGGCGTGGCGTGAGCTGCACATCGCTGAGATGTAACGACGGTTTATTCAACAGCCAGACCGACCGGAAGATCCCGCTCATACGCCACATATCCTGATCTTCCAGCCAGCTTCCCGCGCTCCAGCGCATCACCATCACACAAAGGCGGTTATCGCCTGCCTGAAGGTATGGCGTGAGATCGAAGGCCGCAGGCAGACGACTGTCCTGCGAGTAACCGACCCATTCGCCGTTACACCACAGGTGGAACGCGGAGTTGACGCCGTCGAAGATAATTTGCGTCTGGCCGTCGGTCCGCCAGCCTTCGTCGACGCGAAATATCAGCGAATAGCAGCCGGTCGGGTTCTCCTCTGGCACGCGCGGCGGCGTTGTGTCGATAGGGTAACGGACATTGGTATAGATAGGGGCGTCATAGCCTTCCATTTGCCAGTTAGACGGGACCGGCGTACTGCGGCTGTCCGGCAAATCCCTTTCCAGCCAGCAGGCATCGACGTCAAACGGGCTGCGGGCGTAAGAAAACTGCCACTGACCATCAAGCTGGCGGCGATTGAGCGAAGGCTGGTTTTCCCGTGCCGCGCCGGTATCGCGCCAGCTGGAAAAGGTCGGGTGGGCCGGCAGGCGATTAAGATGAGTGATAGTCTGGTTTTGCCAGTCTTCCCGGGCGAGCACTTGATGAAACTTTGCGCTCGTAGCGGAGATGGAATCGAGTTGTTGCATACGTATACCTGACGAATTTTTGATAAAAATGTCGTTCGCTAGACAATGATGATCCGGTTATCAGGTATTTTCCTTTTTCCCGCAATATTGGTGAAAATGAAACCCACTTTCGATCACGAAACGTGAGTAAAATGGCGGATTTTTGTCGTTTTCTAAACATAAAATGTTAGCGTAAGACATTGAGGTTTTCTGACAGAAGGAGCGTATGATGCCGCGGCGTTTGGCAAGGTTAGAAGATGTGGCCCGCGAGGCGGGTGTTTCTCAGCAGACGGTTTCCCGGGTACTGAATAATCCGGACGTGGTTTCCGAGCGTACTCGCGATAAAGTGATGCGCGCCATGCAGGCGCTGCACTATGTGCCGAACCGTTCAGCACAATTACTGGCTGGCAAATCCGCGTCATCAATTGGGCTGATTACTGCCTCGCTAACGCTGCATGCGCCTTCACAAATTGCGGCGGCGGTAAAAAGTCATGCCGGTGCGCACCAACTGGAGGTCTCTATCGCGATGCCAGCGCAGGTCAACGCTCCCTCCCTGCAGGCCAGGCTAAATGAGTTTCGCGCCCAGAATATTCGCGGGGCGATTATCAGTTTGCCATTAGAAAGTACGCTTGCGGAGCAACTTGTGGAGGAGAATCCCGACATTGCCTGCCTGTTTCTGGATGTGTCGCCGGAGACTGATGTGTGCTGTGTACGTTTCGATCACCGCGACGGTTGCGGCGCCTGCGTGCGCCATCTTTGGGACGCGGGGCACCGTGAGTTCGGCCTGCTTGCAGGGCCGGAGAGTTCCGTCTCCGCGCGTATGCGCTTAAGCAGCTGGCGCGAGGCGCTGCACCGGCTGGGAGTCAGCAATGCGGTGACGGTATTTGGCGACTGGAGCGCCGCCAGCGGCTGGAATAAGACCTTTGAGCTGCTGCATCGGCACCCGCGGATTACGGCGATCGTAGTGGCTAATGACCAGATGGCGCTCGGTGTACTTAGTGCCCTGGCGCAGCATAATCGCACCGGAAGCCAGGCGATTTCAGTCACTGGCTATGACGATACGGCCGACAGCCTGTACTTCCAGCCGCCGTTAACCACCGTCGCTCAGGATTTTAACCTGTTGGGTAAACGGGCGGTTGAGTTACTGATTCAGCTAATGGCCGCGCCGCAGATGAAAATTCGTGAATTGCTGCCCGCGCGCTTGATTATCCGCCAGTCAACCTGGCCCCGCGCGGCAGGAGATGACGGGGAGAACGCGACGTTAATTGCACAGCTCAAAACGCTGGTGCAAAAGCTTTGAGCACGGGTGTCGTTTAGCTTTCATTGAAGTAGTCTGTGATAGCGTGACGGGGGACGTAAACAGGGTGATTTATACCCTGAAAATAAAAGTGAAAAATACGATCTATCCATGCAAGCATTTATTCACCGCCAGTCATATGGCGGTTTTTTTTTGCCCGTCTCCTGCAAAATGAAATAACGTGAATTTTATTTCATCCCACGCCTGGCTATTTAAATTGTAGTTCTAATCATAACGCATTATATTTTTTGAAATTCCGCCAGATATTGTCTGGTGCGTGCGCTATGGTAATTCTATTATGGCCTGATAAGTTAATGCTGAATACAGGCGGGAGCAGGGGAAGGACATGATGATCGTGGAAGATAAAAAGCATGTGGATTCCGTGAACTGGCAGGCCGTTGCGGATATTATCGCCGCGGCGGGTCTCAACCAGAGGGACGTCTCGTTGGTTGAGCATGCGTTTCGTCATAGCAGCTTCTGCTGGTTTGGCTATGAAAACGGTGAGTTGATTGCGGTTGCCCGGGCCATTAGCGATCTGACCTGGTGCAGTTATCTGGCGGATGTGGCGATTGTCCCGCGCTGCCAGGGGAAAGGTTATGGCCAGCAGCTGATGCTGGCGATAAGAGAAGAGCTGCTACCGTTTGGTAAAATCTTTATCTACTCAGTCGCGGATAAAGTATCCTTTTACCGCCGCTTTGGTTTTGAACTGCTGACTACCGGCATGGTATGCGCCAGCGAAGAGAGCCTATTACGCATGCGCGAGCAGGGGTATATTGGCTAAATAATCGGCGGCGAGGGTGATAAAAATCGCCGACATCCTCATGATAATTAATGATGCTCTTACCGTCCGCTTTCGCGCAGAGGTGCCGCGAGGCTCAGGGATTCCGCTCTCAAGCGGGGGAGTACGGCGCTTTTGCCACAAGCGCTGGCGCACATCCGATCATGAATATGACTCATGTTGTAATGAAATTAACTCGCTTTCACTCAGCCAATTGTTCTGGCATAAAATATGCTATATTAACTTATTGGCAACATGAAGACTGCATTGTAAGTAACCAGTTAGTGCTGGAAAATCAACAAATAAACGCAGTTTCATAACAGAACTTAGGATGCAAGATCGCGATGAATAAAGATTTTACATTTACTGTTAAGCGCACATCTTTCGATGAAAACTATAATCCCTCGGCAAATACGCGTATTACCACCAACTTTGCGAATTTGGCCAGAGGAGAAAATCGCCAACAGAATTTGCGCAACACATTAGTGATGATGAACAATCGCTTCAATACGTTGGCATATTGGGATAACCCCAAAGCCGATCGTTATTCCGTGGAGCTGGAAATCATTTCTGTTGACATGAAGATTGACGCTAACGGTGATACCTTTCCGGTAATTGAAATACTGCAAACATATATTGTTGACAACAAAACTCATGAACGTATTGAAGGTATTGTCGGGAATAACTTCTCTTCTTATGTCCGGGATTACGATTTTAGCGTGCTATTATTGCAACATAACAAAAACCAATCCAGCTTTAGCATCCCGGAAAATTTTGGGGACGTACACGGAAATATCTTCAAGCATTTCGTTAACTCGAAAGAGTACAAAGATAATTTCACAAAACAGCCGGTAATTTGCCTCAGCGTATCAAGCAAAGATGTTTATCAACGGACCGGGAATGAGCACCCTGTACTGGGTATCGAATACCAGCCGGATGGCTCTTCTTTGACCGAACAGTACTTTAATAAAATGGGCCTGCAGGTGCGTTATTTCATGCCGAAAAACAGCGTCGCGCCTCTGGCATTCTATTTCTCTGGCGATTTACTGAGTGATTACACTAATCTTGAGCTGATCAGCACCATCAGCACGATGGAGACGTTCCAGAAGATCTATCGGCCGGAAATTTACAATGCTAATTCTGCCGCTGGACAATACTATCAGCCCAACCTGAATCATCAGGATCATTCGTTAACCAAAATTGTTTATGACCGGGAAGAACGTACTCAGTTAGCTATTGAACAGGGTAAGTTTACTGAAGAGCACTTTATCAAACCGTATAAAAATATTTTTGAGCAATGGTCTGCTCATTACGCTCTTTAATTAACCGAACAAATAAGGCGATTTAATATGAAAACGTTGTTACCTACTTCAACTGCCGGCAGTTTACCGAAACCTTCCTGGCTTGCACAGCCTGAGACGCTTTGGTCCCCCTGGAAATTACACAACGAAGAGTTAATTGAGGGGAAAAAAGATGCACTGAGTCTGTCTCTGTTTGATCAACTCCGCGCAGGTATTGATATCGTCAGTGATGGCGAACAAACGCGTCAGCACTTTGTCACAACCTTTATTGAGCACCTCAGCGGTGTCGATTTTGAGAAACGTCAGGTGGTTAAAATTCGCGATCGCTATGATGCGAGCGTACCGACGGTGGTGGGGGCCGTTGAGCGCCAGAAACCTGTTTTTGTTGAAGACGCCAGGTTTCTACGGCAGCTCACTAAAAAGCCGATTAAGTGGGCGCTGCCGGGACCAATGACGATGGTCGATACGCTCTATGATAGCCACTATAAAAGCCGTGAAAAACTGGCCTGGGAATTCGCAAAAATTCTCAACCAGGAAGCGAAAGAACTGGAAGCTGCCGGCGTCGATATTATTCAGTTTGATGAGCCTGCCTTTAATGTTTTTTTTGATGAAGTGAATGAGTGGGGAATCGCCGCGTTAGAAAAAGCCATCGAAGGGCTTAAATGCGAAACCGCCGTTCATATCTGTTATGGTTATGGCATTAAGGCCAATACCGACTGGAAAAAAACGTTGGGATCGGAGTGGCGACAATATGAAGAAGCGTTTCCTAAACTGCAAACCTCCGCGATCGATATCATTTCACTGGAGTGCCATAACTCGCATGTGCCAATGGACCTGCTTGAACTGATTCGTGGCAAAAAAGTGATGGTTGGGGCCATTGACGTGGCAACCAATACCATAGAAACAGCGGAAGAGGTCGCCGCGACGTTACGTAAAGCACTTCAGTTTGTTGATGCCGATAAGCTCTATCCTTCAACTAACTGCGGAATGGCTCCGTTATCTCGTCGGGTAGCCAGAGGTAAGCTCGATGCGTTAACGGCCGGCGCAGAAATTATCCGCAGAGAATTGCAGGCTAAATAATCGGGCCAACTGGCTGAAATTGACCCGTTTTTGCGCATTATTCTCCTGTTCGTTACAGGAGAGCGCCTTCCCGGCGCCGTTTGCCGAACCTCTGATTTTCCAGAGTGTTGTCAGTCGGCGCCGCAGCAATATTCACGTTTTTAGTGGAACCCCAGGCGGATCAGTTCGACAGGTTCGAACTTGCCTTCATTGCCTTCGACTTCAACAGTTTTGTTGCGACGTAATTGGGCTGGAGTTAACCCATTGGAATGTATGGCAATAATTCTACCTGTCTTACCTGTCCCATTAATCATCACCTGGCTTCCGTTGGTAATGGGATTGCGGTTACGATCGTAAGTGACCATGGTTACTTCTCCTCTTAATGCTTTGGTATCGAAAAATCCGCGCAATAACACTCAGGGCATACCCCGGTAACGGACGTAATACAAATACTCCTCTGCGTCGGTTATTTTTTTGTGTTTGATCAACATCACACTTTTTTGTCGTATGTAAAGGACGATTTACCTGCGAGTGGTCGGACGGTTAATTGCCTTCGCCGATAACGCCAGTACGCCCCGGCAGAGGTGTCTATGGGTTATTGTTTTTTATAAGTACGTAAACGTTAATGATTTTTTAATAAAAGGTGGCTATGTTGACGGCATCACAGCGTCTTTAAAGGGTTTTTCCATGCGCGATAAATACTCCGGCATACAGATTGGTATCCACTGGCTGGTCTTTCTATTCGTGATCGTTGCTTATGCCGCGATGGAACTGCGGGGCTTTTTTCCACGTAGCGCACGGCCAGCCATTAATATGCTTCATGTCTCATGCGGGATCGCTATCTTTGTTCTGATGGTGGCGCGCTTGTTAGTGCGACTGAAATTTCCGGCACCGCCGATTGTACCCAAACCGTCACCAATGATGACGGGCTTTGCTCACCTCGGTCATCTGATTATCTATCTGCTGTTCATTGGGCTGCCGGTGATTGGCATGGTGATGATGTATTATCGCGGTCATCCCTGGTTTGCTTTTGGTCTGACTATGCCGCATGCGGCGGAAAGCGACTTTGAGCTGGTGGATACGCTGAAAGGGTGGCATGAGCTGCTGGCCAATACAGGTTACTTTATTATTGGCCTGCATGCGCTGGCAGCGCTGATGCACCACTATTTATGGAAAGACAACACGCTGCTGCGGATGATGCCCCGCAAACGCTAATTGCGCTGAAAACCTGCCGCTGCGCAGTCCGCTCGACTCCCGCGTCATCTGGCGGAGCGGGCGCGACTCGTGATGACTCGTTCCATCCCTGGGACTCGCCTGCACAAGCGCTGTTCAAAATTGCTCCGGGACATTTTGTTTCGTCTGGCTGAGCAGATTTACGCTGCGAATCGATGATCCTTCACCTCAGTTAAACGCAAATTCTCATCGCTATGCTACGGTTAAAACGGCGAGTTAATTTGCCTCTTTATACGAATCAATATAGTATACCCCCCTATATAATATGGAGGGCGTAACCATGCCACATTCACCTGAAGATAAAAAGCGCGCCCTCAGCCGGGTACGGCGCATCCGCGGCCAGGTCGAAGCGCTCGAACGGGCGCTGGCGTCCGGAGAACCCTGTATGACCATTCTGCAACAGATTGCCTCTATTCGCGGCGCGGCTAACGGTCTGATGGGAGAAATGGTTGAAATTCACCTGAAAGATGAACTGGTCAGCGGTGAAACAACGCCCGATCAGCGGGCCGCCAGAATGGCGGAAGTCGGCCATCTGCTACGATCCTATTTAAAATAAAATCACCATGAGGAAGAGAGATATGAAATCACGTGCAGCCGTCGCGTTTGGCCCGGGCCAGCCGCTGAAAATTGTTGAGATTGACGTCGCGCCGCCGAAAAAAGGCGAAGTGCTGGTCAAAATCACCCACACTGGCGTTTGTCATACCGATGCCTTCACCCTTTCAGGCGACGATCCCGAAGGCGTTTTCCCGGCGGTTCTCGGCCATGAAGGCGGCGGTATTGTGGTTGAAGTCGGTGAGGGCGTGACCAGCCTGAAAGCAGGCGACCACGTTATTCCTTTGTATACCGCCGAATGTCGCGAGTGCAAGTTCTGCAAATCAGGTAAAACCAACCTCTGTCAGGCGGTCCGCGCCACTCAGGGTAAAGGCCTGATGCCGGACGGCACCACCCGTTTCTCTTATAACGGCGAGCCGATTTATCACTATATGGGCACCAGCACCTTTAGTGAATATACCGTCTGTGCGGAAATTTCCCTGGCGAAAGTGAACCCGCAGGCGCCGCTGGATAAAGTGTGTCTGCTGGGCTGCGGCGTGACCACCGGTATCGGCGCGGTACACAATACGGCGAAAGTGAAAGAGGGCGACACCGTGGCGGTCTTCGGTCTCGGCGGGATCGGCCTCGCGGTAATCCAGGGCGCGGTGCAGGCGAAAGCCGGACGTATTCTGGCGATCGATACCAACCCGGAAAAATTCACTCTCGCTAAAGAGATGGGGGCGACCGACTTTATCAACCCCAACGACTACGATAAGCCGGTTCAGGACGTGATTGTTGAACTGACCGATGGCGGCGTGGACTTCAGCTTTGAATGCATTGGCAACGTTAACGTGATGCGCGCGGCGCTTGAGTGCTGCCATAAAGGTTGGGGGGAAAGCGTGATTATCGGTGTGGCTGGCGCCGGGCAGGAGATCAAAACCCGTCCGTTTCAGCTGGTGACCGGGCGCGTCTGGCGTGGTTCGGCGTTCGGCGGCGTTAAAGGGCGTACCCAGTTACCGGGGATGGTGGAAGAGGCAATGGCGGGCAAAATTCGTCTTGATCCGTTTATTACCCACCGCATGCCGCTGGACCAAATCAATGAGGCCTTCGACCTGATGCATCAGGGGAAATCAATTCGTACCGTTATTCATTTCGGCGAGAATTGATCTTTCTGACGCTAACAATAACCCGGGCATGCCCGGGTTATTCAACCGTATCACTTCCGATCCGGCAGCGCGTAGGCGATGATGTAATCGCCACGATCCGGTGACTGGCGAGCGCCGCCGGCGTTGATGACGATATACTGCTTGCCGGTTTTTGGCGACACATAGGTCATCGGCCCGGACTGGCTTCCCACCGGCAGACGAGCTTTCCAGATCTCTTTCCCGTTAGCGGTATCAAACGCCCGCAGATAGAAATCCTGAGTGCCAGCAAAGAACAGCAGGCCGGACTGGGTTGACAATGACGCGCCCAGGGTCGGCATACCGATAGGGATGGGCATATGCATGCGGATCCCCAGCGGGCCAGTGTCTTCGACGGTGCCCACCGGAACCTGCCATACCAGTTTGCCGGTTTTCAGATCGACAGCCGACAGGGTGCCGAAGGGCGGTTTCTGGCAAGGAATACCCAACGGCGACAGGAAACGCTGGCGCATCGCGCCGAACGGTGTACCGTCCATTGGCACAATACCCATCTCAATACCGCTGGCGTTTTTCGCTACTTTTGCGCGTGGCACCATATAGTTGGCGAGACCGAGGCGCATATCGTTAACGAACATCAGGCTGTTATTCGGGTCAACGGACACGCTTCCCCAGTTCATGCCGCCTAAAGAGCCCGGATACTGCAAAGAACGATCTTCGCCCGGCGGCGTAAAGATGCCCTGGTGGCGCATCTCTTTAAACTCAATACGGCACAGCAACAGATCGACTGGCGTTGCGCCCCACATATCCGATTCTGTCAGCGTTTCGTTACCGATCATTGGCATTCCGACGGAGTAGGGCTGGGTCGGGGAGTAGCGTTCGCCTTTGATGTTGCCAGCCGGAACCGGACGTTCTTCCACTTTCGCGACGGGCTGACCGGTTACCCGGTTGAGCATAAAGATCATGCCCTGCTTGCTGGTTTGAACCAGCACCGGCGTCGTGCCGCCTTTACCGTCAGGCAGATCGTACAGCAAAGGTTGAGACGGCAGGTCGAAGTCCCACAGATCGTGATGAGTGGTTTGGTAATGCCAGCGTACCTGACCAGTGGTCGCATCAACGGCAACGATAGATGAACTGTATTTATCGTCGAGCGGGGTACGTTCGCCGCCAAAGAAATCCGGTGTAGCGTTACCAGTTGGTAGATAAATCAGATTCAGTTTCGCGTCATAAGACATCGCCGACCAGACGTTAGGTGTCCCGCGAGTATATGTCTGGCCTGCTGGCGGTTCGCCAGTCAGATTCGGGTTACCCGGATCCCATGCCCACGCCAGCTTACCGGTATGTACATCATAAGCGCGAACGACGCCCGGAGGCTCGCCGGTGGAGAAGTTATCCGCCACGCGACCGCCCACCACCACTAAGTGGCCTGCAACCAGCGGTGTTGAGGTTTGCTGATAGTAACCCGGTTTGATTTCTCCCATACCGACGCTGAGATCGACAGTACCGTGGTTGCCAAAGTCGTCGCATAGTTGGCCATTGTCGGCATTAATGGCGATCAGACGGGCATCAATGGTTGGCAGAAACAGACGACGGGTACAGGCGGCAGGTTGCGCGTCGGTGACTGGCGTCGTCCGGGCCTGGCTATCTTCGTAATAACCTAAACCACGGCAGCGCTGCCAGTTAGGAGAACTGGCTTTTGAATCGTAGCGCCATTTCTCTTTACCGCTATCCACGTCCAGCGCCAGTACTTTACTGTAAGGGGTGCAGACGTAAAGCGTATCGCCAATCTGTAGCGGTGTATTCTGATCCTCCGCCCCAGCGCCATTGCTCTGTGGAATATCGCCGGTATGGGCAATCCACGCGACCTTCAACTGGTTAACGTTCTGTTTGTTGATCTGGTCAAGCGCGGCGAAACGGTCACCGTGGGTGGTGTTGCCCCAGTTCTCCCAGTTTTTTTGTTCTTCGCCAGCGGCGACAGGTTTTACCGGTACCGCTTCAGTGGCGCTGACCAGCGGCTGGGATTTGAACATCCAGCCGAAGCTGGCCAACAGCACAATAGCGATCACCGCCGCGAGGCTAAATGCCGGACCTTTTTTCGCTGGCGTGGCTGAAAGGAACGGCCAGAGCAGCGCTGAAAGACAGGCCAGTACGCCAAAGGTAAACAGGCGCGAGAACAGCGGCCAGTAGGTCCAGCCAGCGTCACCGATCGCCCAGATGATCGATGCAATAAACGCAATTGCATAGAGTATGAGACCGCTGCGGCGGTGACGGAAAATGAGTACCGAGGCGATAACCATCGCCAGGCCCATTATCGCGAAATAGAAAGTGCCGCCGACAGCGATGAGTTTTGCGCCGAGAATACCGATTGCCAGGCCAATGATGAGCATCAGCCCGGCAAGAATCCACTGCAGGATCCGAGGGAGCCCACGTGGCGCATTGTCAGTTGCCATTTTTTCTCCTTAACCATGCCGGAACAGGCATGAACCATATGGATCAATTTTTGAAGTAAGATCTTTGAATGAAGGCATAATAACCGTCATAAAAGCAGGTATTTTTGCTATTATTGATTTCAAATGAATCATTTGGTGAAATCGAGAATATGATAGATCTGTTAAATAAATTTACGCAATTGTTAATGAATTATTCCGCACTAATTGATTATCGAGGTAAATGGCATGGGCTGCGGCCATAAAAAAAGCGGCAAAACGTAAGGGGAGTCTGTTCGCTTTTGGGCGGGTTTTCGTGAAAATGGCGCATCATTTGTTTTCACCCCTGTGATTCAGCGGTCGTTCTGTTCACCGTCAGACGAGGGTATTTGTCATTTTTCTCGCCAGTGAACGGCCAGAGGACGGTTTCTCTGGCATTGCGCTGAAAACCTGGTGTGGTGTGCGCCGCGCCAGGTGTATCTGGCGCACCGGAAAAAGACGCATCAGACGGGCATTGATTTACGAATGGCGCTAAGTAAGGTTTGAGTGCCTGCGGTAAGTGTCGCGTCTACGCGGGTCAAAATACCGATAGGTTCGCCGGTTCCCTGCGTGGGGATCGGCAGCGCAGCCAACAGGCCACGGCGAAGATCGTCCTTAACCGCACCAGAGGGGACAAACCACACGTAATCATAGTCGACCGTCAGTTGGCGCGACAGGGAGGCTGACAGTGTTTCGATACAGCCAGCAGGGATTTTACATCCCTGGCTTTGCAGTAGCGTTTCGGCGTTCTGGCGAGGCAATGTGCCTTTTGGCGACACCACTACCGGCCACTCCATGACCCGGCTTAATGTCACGGTTTCTTGCAGTAGTGGGTGTCCGGGGCGGACTACCAGTTTCAGTGATTCGAGAAACAGCAGCTCGTAGTTCAAACCACTCATTAATTCCGGATCGGACATCCGTCCGATACCAATATCGATTTCTCCCGATTTCAGCCCAGCCAGCAACATGGTGTTGTTCATGGTCGCGACCTGCAGCGTGATATCTTTTTGCTGCCGATGAAACTGGCCAATGACCGAGGGCAAAATACCCAGCGCGGCGGTGGGGAGCGCGCCGATGCGCACAATGTCGCTATTAAGGCCTTCTTTACGATTGAGCGCCTGCCCGGCGCTATTAAGGGCGTCAAGCACCTTAACGGCATGGGTGAGGAACTGTTCGCCAACCAGCGTGAGCTGTGCGCCCAGCCGCCCGCGCTCAAACAGACGCGTGCCGGTCAACTGCTCCAGTTCATTCAACGTCTTGGATAAAGCCGGTTGGCTAAGGTTTAAGGTTTCAGCCGCACGCCCAAGGGTTCCCTGTTGAGCGACGGCCACGAAAGTATGTAAATGGCGCAAGCGAATGCGCTGACTGAAAAGACCATTTTTTTGCATAATTCATGTTAAGAACAGAGGTGTGTCGGTGGCAAGTCCGAATGTTTGTAATTGTTAACTTAATAGCAAAGTATTATTAACATCTCATATTATTATTTTACAAGCTGAATTTTGCTGAGCGGGGTAAAATTGCCGCCCGGCCAGCAGGGGCGGCAAAGGAAGAGAAAACTCAGATATCGAAGAAAACGGTTTCGTTCTCCCCCTGTAAATGAATATCGAACCGATAAACGATTTCAGTGCCACGTACCTCACGCTGGGCGATTAACGTCTGACGGCGCACTTCCCATTCAATCAGATTCAGCACCGGATCGGCCCGGTTGGCATCGACCTCGTCGGAGAAGTACATCCGCGTGTTAAGACCAATATTAATCCCCCGTGCGACTATCCATAGATTGACGTGCGGGGCCATGAGACGACCATCGCGCCCGACAACGGAGCCCGGTTTAATGGTTTCAAAGCGCCAGATACCGCTGGTGAAGTCGGAACAACTGCGTCCCCAGCCGCGGAATTCGGTATCCAGTTTCTTGCTCTGCTGGCGATCGTCGGGATGGTTATAGCGCCCGGCGGCGTTGGCCTGCCAGATCTCCAGCAGCACATCGCGCACCGGCGTCCCGGAGCCATCAATCACCCGGCCTTCAAGGGTAATATGTTCGCCTTCGGTCCCCGGCGTGGTGAGGATCGGGCCGAAGTTCTTTTCAAAAATATGAAATCCGGCGGCCTCCGGTGCGAGACCGATGTGTACATAGGGTCCTGCGGTTTGCGAGGCGGTTTCAGGTAAAAAATTTTTCATCGGGCGGCCCCCTGAGTGCGGTTTTCAAACAGCGTCGCGCGATGACCGCGCAGCACGAGGTCAAAACGGTACGCCAGGCAATCCAGCGGTACGGCGGCATGGGTGTCCAGTGCGGCGATTAATGTCCGAATGGCATCATCATTATTGATGGTTTTGACAATGGGGCACTGTTTAATCAGCGGATCGCCTTCGAAATACATTTGGGTAATTAACCGCTGCGCCCAGGCGTCCCCGGAAAGCGAGAAGTGAATATGCGCCGGACGCCAGTCGCTCACCTGGTTACGCCAGGGATAAGGGCCTGGCTTGATGGTGCGAAAACAGTAGTAGCCGTTTTCATCGGTCAGCACCCGGCCACAGCCGCCAAAGTTAGGATCGATAGGCGCCAGATATTGATCTTTTTTATGCCGATAGCGTCCACCCGCGTTGGCCTGCCAGACTTCAACCAGCGTGTTCTTCAGTGGGCGGCCAAAACCATCCTGTACGTATCCGTGTACGATAATACGTTCGCCAATGGGCAGGCCATCTTTGGCGTAGTTAAGGATCAGGTCGTTATCCAGCGCGCCGAGATCGTCGCTGCTGAATACCGGCCCGGTGATTTCTGAGAGTGAGTTTTGTAGTGAGATCAGCGCATTGCGCGGTGAGCGCAGAACGCTGGTTTTGTAGCCCGGCGCGTAAGCCGGGGGATGGCTGCTATAGTCGCGATGTACAACCTCGCGCGGTGACCATTTCTCGTTCATAGGGTACTCCGTCTTATCGGTAGAGAGGCATGTTGTTGTCATATCGCCACACGCAGTGTGTGTAAATATATTGTTAATTTAAAGTGAAATTAATGGGTGCTTAACATAACCAGTGGTTATGAATTATTCCGATCAGCAGTGGCCGTCAGCTATCGACATCACAGTTTGTAAATTCTTCCCACTCATTGCGGGGACCTTTTCTACACTCCAGGGAGAATTCACTGGAGGTATAACATCATGGCGAACACCATCACGGCTGATGAGATTCGGGAGTGCTTTTCACGGGCGATGTCGGCGATGTATCAGCAGGAAGTTCCTCAGTACGGGACGTTAGTGGAGCTGGTTGCCGATGTGAATCTTGCGGTACTGGAAAATAACCCGAAGCTGCATGAACAACTGGCGAATGCCGATGAACTGGCGCGCCTTAATGTTGAACGTCATGGCGCGATCCGCGTCGGTACGGCAGCGGAACTGGCGACCTTGCGCCGTATGTTTGCCATTATGGGGATGTATCCCGTTAGCTATTACGATCTGTCACAGGCGGGAGTCCCGGTTCACGCCACCGCGTTCCGTCCGATAGACGATGAGGCGCTGGTGCGCAATCCGTTTCGCCTTTTTACCTCGCTTCTGCGGTTAGAGTTAATCGCGAACGTCTCCCTGCGCAACCGGGCGGCGCAAATCCTCGCAGGTCGGGATATTTTTACGCCTCGTTGTCGTGAGCTGATCGCGCTTCACGAGCAGAAGGGGGCGTTCAGCGTCGCGGAGGCGCATGAATTTGTTGAACAGGCGCTGGAAACCTTTCGCTGGCATCGCCATGCCACCGTTGATGAAGAGACCTATCGCGCCCTGCACGCCGAGCACCGTCTGATTGCCGATGTGGTCTGTTTCCCCGGTTGTCACATTAATCATCTGACGCCACGCACGCTGGACATTGACCGGGTGCAGGCGTTGATGCCTGAGTGGGGCATCGCCCCGAAAGCGCTGATTGAAGGACCGCCGCGCCGCGATGTACCGATTTTATTGCGCCAGACCAGTTTTAAAGCCCTTGATGAGCCGGTAATGTTTGCCGGAGAGCATAGCGGTACGCATACCGCCCGCTTTGGCGAAATTGAGCAGCGCGGTATTGCGCTGACGCCAAAAGGGCGCGCGCTGTATGACCGGCTGCTTAGCGAGGCGGGGGTGGGTAAAGATAATCTAAACCATCAGCGCCATCTGCAGGAAGCGTTCAGTCAATTCCCGGATAGTGAATTTCTGCTGCGCCAGCAAGGTCTGGCATGGTTCCGCTACCGCCTGACCCCGATCGGTGAAGCGCATCGTCAGGCGTTTCGTCCGGGCGATGATCCGCAGCCGTTGATCGAACGCGGCTGGGTTATTGCGCAACCGATTATTTATGAAGACTTTTTACCCGTGAGCGCCGCCGGTATTTTTCAGTCGAATCTCGGCAGCGACAGCCAGCCCCGCAGTCACGGTAACGCCAGTCGCGAGACTTTTGAGGCGGCGTTGGGTTGCCAGGTGTACGACGAGTTTGTTCTGTATCAACAGGCGGAAGAACGCAGCAAACGACGTTGCGGTCTGCTGTAAAATCAGTACTCTGCTGGCATGAGTTGTTAAAGGAAGCAAGCAGGTCATGCAAAATTCGTCCACTCCGCTGGTGAAAACCCGGCAGGGCATATTATCCGGTACCGCTGAAGATAACATGCATATCTGGCGCGGCATTCCCTATGGGGCGCCGCCGGTCGGCGATCTTCGCTGGCGCGCGCCGCAGCCTGCCGCACGCTGGCAGGGCGTGCGTCGGGCGGATACCTTTTCCGCCGCCAGCTGGCAGGATATTGAATATTGCCGTGAACTTGGCGGTGGCGATCCGGGGCGCTTTTCTGAGGATTGTCTTTATCTCAACGTCTGGTCGCCCGCGTCACGCGCGCAGCCGCTGCCGGTGATGGTCTGGCTGCATGGCGGCGGTTATACCATCGGCGCCGGGAGCCTGCCGCCGTATGATGGCAAAGCGCTGGCTTCCCGTGATGTCGTGCTGGTAACGGTCAACTACCGTCTCGGACACCTGGGCTTTTTTGCCCATCCGGCGCTGGAGGAGGAAGAGGGCGAGCGCATATATAATTTTGCGCTGCTTGACCAGATCGCCGCCCTGCAGTGGGTTCAGGAGAATATTCATGCGTTTGGCGGCGATGCCGCCAATGTAACGCTGTTTGGCGAGTCCGCAGGCGCCCGCAGCGTGCTGTCGTTAATGGTCTCGCCAAAATCCAGGGGGCTATTCCACAAGGCGATAATCCAGAGCGGCTATACCTTGCCGGATCTGCCGCGGGAAAAAGCGCTGGCAAAGGGGCAACTGATCGCAGAACACTTCGCCTTGCCGCAGGCCAGCGCCGAACAACTACGAGCAATTCCGGCGGAGGCGTTCTGGCCGTTAACCGCGCCGCTCACGCTCGGCCCGGCGCCAATCGTTGGCGACGTCGTCCTGCCGCAGCCGATGCTGGAGACTTTTTTTCGCGGGCGTCAACATCCGCTGCCGGTCATGATTGGCTCTAACAGTGATGAGGCCAGCGTTATGACGGTATTTGGCGTCGATATCGCCGGACAAATCGCGAAACTGCGCCGGGAACGCCGGTTCGGGCTTGGCTTAATTAAGCTGCTTTACCCTGGCGTGAAGGGTGATGAAGCGCTGGGGCGTGAAGTGTGCCGCGACATGGCCTTTACCACCCTGGGCTACGTCGTGATGCAGGCGCAGCAGCGGGTAGGGCAACCGTGCTGGCGCTACTGGTTTGACTATGTTGCTGAAGCGGAGCACCAGACCTATCCCCATGGGGCATGGCACGGTAATGAAGTGGCATATGTTTTTGATAATCTCGACCTTGCCGAGCCGGTACGCCATTATGCGAATGATAACGATCGGGCATTTGCCGCACAGGTCGCCGACTATTGGGCTAACTTCGCCCGTTTAGCCGGTAAAGACTGTCATGAACTCGCCGGGCCGCTACGCTGGCCAGCCTGCGTGCGCGGGCGGGACCGGCTGTTACGCATGGGTTTGCGCAAGCAGGCCGGTTTCAAAGTGGAAAACCGTTTTATGCGCGCGCGTCTGGCGCTGTTTCGCCGGGTGATGAAACATCATGTCACGCTGGATTAACGTCTTCTGAGCGATTGCATGCGGATGCCTGGCGGGCAGATCCCTTTGTCGCTGTACACCAAAGGGATTCAGCGTCGCCTCGGCGATATTCGGTCTGGTCTGGTAGACATATTTTTTTCACAGGTTTTCTGTCGTCGACAATTGGATTATCAACCGTTTTTGTCTAGAGTGAGCGACATCCACGACGCATGGGTTTGTTACGTCGCGTCTCAATTCACATATGAAGAAGGATGCTTTCTCAGGCATGAACCGCAGACGTTTTCTCAAATCTTCCATGGCTGTTGCCGCTGTATGCGGAACGTCAGGAGTAGCCTCTCTATTTACGAAAGCCGCATTTGCCGAAGATTCGGCAATTGCCGACGGACAGACGCGTCGCTTTGACTACGCGGTGCTACAGTCGATGGCCCACGATCTTGCCCGTCAACCCTGGGGCGGCGCACCTCGCGCGCTGCCGCCGACGCTGGCAAACCTGACGCCGCAGGCCTACAACAGCATTCAGTATGACGCGGCGCACTCCCTGTGGAATAACATTGACGAACGCAAGCTGGACATCCAGTTTTTCCACGTGGGTATGGGCTTTCGCCGTCGGGTACGGATGTTCTCCCTGGATGCGCAAACGCAGCAGGCACGGGAAATCCACTTTCGTCCTGAATTGTTTAAATACAACGATGCCGGTGTTGATACCCGCCAACTGGAAGGCCAGAGCGATCTCGGTTTTGCCGGATTCCGCGTCTTTAAGGCGCCGGAGCTGGCGCGTCGCGATATTGTCTCCTTTCTTGGCGCCAGCTACTTCCGCGCGGTGGACAGTACGTATCAATACGGGCTCTCTGCGCGCGGTCTGGCTATCGATACCTTCAGCGATACGCCGGAAGAGTTCCCGGACTTCACCTCCTTCTGGTTCGAGACCGTTAAGCCGGGCGCAACGGTATTTACCGTCTATGCGTTGCTCGACAGCCCAAGCGTGACCGGCGCCTATAAATTTGTCGTCAACTGCCAGGAAACACAGGTGATCATGGATGTGGAGAACCATATCTATGCGCGCAAAGATATCAAACAGCTGGGTATTGCGCCGATGACCAGTATGTTCAGCTGTGGCACCAACGAGCGGCGGGTGTGCGACACTATTCATCCACAGATCCACGATTCCGACCGGCTGTCGATGTGGCTGGGGAACGGCGAATGGATTTGCCGCCCGCTCAATAACCCACAAAAACTGCAGTTTAACGCTTTCCAGGACAAGAACCCGCGGGGTTTTGGGCTGTTGCAGATGGATCGCGACTTCTCTCACTATCAGGATGTTATGGGCTGGTATAACAAGCGTCCGAGCCTGTGGGTCGAACCGCGTAATCAGTGGGGGAAAGGGGCGGTCAGCCTGATGGAGATCCCGACGACCGGTGAAACGCTGGATAATATCGTCTGCTTCTGGCAGCCAGCGAAACCGGTAAAAGCCGGGGATGCGCTGGATTTCCGCTATCGCCTTTACTGGAGCGCGCAGCCGCCGGTCCGCTCACCGCTGGCGCGGGTCATGGCGACGCGTACCGGAATGGGCGGCTTCCCGGAAGGCTGGGCGCCGGGTGAACATTATCCGGATAAATGGGCGCGCCGTTTTGCCATCGATTTTATCGGCGGCGATCTGAAAGCTGCCGCGCCTAAAGGGATTGAACCGGTGATTACCTTGTCCAGCGGCGAAGCAAAACAAATAGAAATTCTCTATGTTGAACCATTCGATGGCTATCGCATCCAGTTTGACTGGTATCCAACCTCTGATTCGACCGACCCGGTTGAGATGCGTATGTTCCTGCGTTGCCAGGGGGATGCGATCAGCGAAACCTGGCTGTATCAGTATTTCCCGCCAGCGCCGGATAAACGCAACTATGTTGATGACCGGGTGATGAAGTAATTGCTGTTCTGCCCGCAGAGGTGACTTTGTGGGCGTTTCTTTTTTTGCCCGGAGTGTGCTATGCCTGATGAAAATACCCCTGCGATAGAACAAATTCCTGTCACTGAATCGCTTTTCCTGCGCGCGGTTGATGAGCGTTACGTGACGGAACTGCACCAACTGGTGATTAAAAACCGGGTTTGGCTTCAGCAGTCATTAAACTGGCCCGCGGATGTCAGTCACGAAGACGAAACCCGCCGCCATGTGCAGAGCAACATGATGCTGCACCAGCGTGGCTATGCCAAAATGTTTTTACTCTTTCTGGATGAGAAGATAATCGGCGTGCTGTCGTTTAACCAGATTGAACCGATCAATAAGGCCGCATATATCGGGTACTGGATTGATGAACGCCACCAGGGGCAGGGGCTGCTCTCTCAGGCGTTGCAGGCGTTTATGGACTATTTTGCCCGTAACGGTACGGTCCGGCGCTTTGTGATTAAATGCCGGGTATCGAACCTCAGGAGCAATCAGGTGGCGCTACGCAACGGTTTCAGCCTTGAAGGGTGTCTGAAGCAGGCTGAATTCCTTAATGGATCGTATGATGACCAGAACATCTACGGGCGAATTATTGATTTTTCGCGGCAATAACCTAAAGGGGCGCTCAGGCGCCCGCTGGACAGGCGCGTCAGTGGGCGTCGAGGCTACAGGAAACCCACTATGGGTGTGCGGGTAACATGCTCGTCGCCGTTAATCACTTTCGCGCCGCGAAGATGAATGGCAGCGCCGGGGGCCGCCGTTATCCGCACGTCATCGCAGATGGTCACCTGATGCTCAATCACCACATCGCCACAGATAACCGCATGGCCTTCGACCCGCACGTTGTCGTCAAGCAGAATCGGCCCGCCGCGTAGCTGCGCATGTCCACCGACCGTCACCCGATGCTTTAGCAGGCAGTTTCCTTCCACGATCGCGTGTTCTGCCACCTGAGAACTGTAGCGCAGGGTTGGAATGGCGTCCTCTTCGTGCCCGGCGATAATTCGCGCGTTACCGTATACTCTGGCGTTATCACAGACCCAGATAGTGTTTTCTGCATTGCCTTCCAGGCGTGCGTGGTCGAAGATTTCCGCCCGGTGCTCAATAAACGCGTATTCCACAAAGGCGTTACCGTATATCTGCGCCTGATGAACAATTTGCGATGCACTCACGATAGCCTGTTGATGGATACGCAGGATTTTATCATGATCCGCGGTTAACCCCTGGGCGGCGATAATCAGAGAATGGGGGAGGATCCGCGCATTGTCCGCCACCTGACATGCACCGCGGATCTGCGAACACGCAACGGTGACGTTGTCACTTATCTGCGCATGATGACTGACGCAGACATTATCCAGGTGAACGCTATCGCTGATAATCGCGCCATGGCTGATTATGCACTCGCCGGTTAAGCGCGCATCGCCTTTAATCCTCGCGCCGGCGAAAATGGCGCTATTGGTATCATAAACCCAGCACGCGCCGTTCTGGCTCAGCGCGGCTTCATCGTCCAGCCAGCCGCCTTCGCTCCCGCTTTTCACGTCGGCGAAATCACGCAAGGCGACAATTTGCCGTAAATTCACGCTATGTTTGATCCCGTCTATATGATAGTGAAACGGGCGAACGTTGTCGCTGAGACGATATTTACGCATCTGTCTATCTCACTACTTACGCATAACATAAACATAGCAAAAAACACCGTAGCGCGTTTTTTAAGGTTCTTTTAAAATGCAACTTAAGTTTAAAGCCAGAATCCGACGCGAGACGGGAGTGACCGCCAGGTTATTTGGCGCTGGTTCAGGGCGTGATTACGCTCACCGTTATGCCAGCGCCTTCTGCCCGCTGTGGGTTCATGTTGCACACAAAAATAAGGATTAATCATGACGCTTCGTGATGAAAATTACTTCACCGATAAATACGGGCTGACACGCACGCACTCAGAAGTGGTGTATGCCGCGACGCTGATTGCGCCAGGCAAGGCGCTGGATCTGGGCTGCGGTAACGGGCGCAATAGTCTGTATCTGGCGGCCAACGGTTTTGAGGTAACCGCGTGGGATAAAAACCCGGCGAGTATCGGGAATCTTGAAAGCATTCGTCAGGCGGAAGGACTGGAAAGGCTGGAAACGTCGATTAAGGACCTTAATACGCTGAGTTTTGACGGCCAGTATGACTTTATTCTCTCCACCGTGGTGATGATGTTCCTTGACGCGAAGACTATCCCTGGCCTTATTGCCAATATGCAGCGCTGCACCAGGCCTGGCGGCTATAACCTGATTGTAGCGGCGATGGATAGCGAGGATTATCCGTGTACCGTCGACTTTCCGTTCACTTTTAAACCGGAAGAACTGCGTCATTACTATGCGGACTGGGCACGACTCAAGTACAACGAAGACGTCGGTGAACTGCACCGCACCGACGCCAACGGTAACCGGATCAAACTGCGTTTTGCCACCATGCTGGCGCGCAAACCCGCTTAACGGGCCGCCAACAGGCAGAGCTGAAACGCGGTCTGATAAGAGGCTTCAAAGGCGCGCAGCGGCAAAAATTCAAATTTTGAGTGGAAATTGTGCGCGCCGGTAAAGAAGTTTGGCGTTAACACGCCCTTTGCCGAGAGTGCTGCGCCATCGGTGCCGCCGCGCATCGGCGTGGGTTTCGGCGTAATTCCCAGGCTTTCCATCGCCTCAAACATTAAATCAATGGCCCGCCGGTCCTCGCCGATTGCATTGCTGATATTGCTATAGGTATCGCTGACCTGAAATTCGACTTTACCGGTGGGATACTGCGCAGCGATTTTTTGCGCCACCTCGCCAATCTGTTGTTTACGGCGCTGAAAGCCTTCGAGGTCGAAATCGCGAATACTGGCCTGCAGCAAGGTGCTGTTCTGGTCTCCCTTGACGCCGTTAAACCAGACGTAGCCTTCCCGACCGGCGGTATGTTCCGGCGTTTGCAGGCGATCAAAATGGCTTATGTAGTCAGTGGCCATCAGCAGCGGGTTGACCAGCACGCCTTTTGACGACATCGGGTGCGCCGTGACGCCGGTAAAGCGGATCTCTGCCGCCGCGGCATTAAAGTTTTCATAGACGATTTCACCCAGCTCGCAGCAGTCGATAGTCCAGGCAAAATCGACGGCAAAGCGCGAGAGATCCAGCGCTTTCGCGCCGCGCAGGCCAACTTCTTCATCCGGTACAAACGCGACGACGATATCGCCATGACGATGTTCCGCCGTCAGGTTTTCCAGTACCGTCATCACTACCGTCACCGCAGATTTGTTATCGGCGCCGAGCACGCTGGTGCCATCGCTAAAAATAATCTCTTCATCGCGATACGCGAGGATTTCCGGGTGTTCAGCCACCCGCAGCCAGATGTCTTTGTCAGCGTTCAGACAGAGATCGTCTCCTGTAAAACGCAGAATTTGTGGATGAATATCCGCTGACAGGCCGACGTCCACGGTATCGATATGGGTAATAAAGCCAATCCGCGGCGCGCCTGGAACGTTACCTCTTTTTACCGCTGTAACGGTCGCGTGTTCGTCAATTACGATCTCATCCAGCCCCAGTTGCCGCAACTCATCGGCAAGGGCCTGCGCCATTGCGTGCTGCCCGTCCGTGGTCGGGAGTGTGGTGGCGCGCGGATCGCTCTGACTGCTGATTGCCAGGTAGCGAAAGAAGCGTCGGGTTAATTGACTGGCTAACGCTGATGACATAGTGATTCCTTCTTTATTCGTGTTATTAGGTGTTTGCAATCATGCTTTAGTGTTATGTATGGAAGGGAAAACAACAAGCGATTCATTCGCTGACAAATTAAAAAGGAAAGCATATGCAACGCAAATTTATCAGGCTTGTTCTGGCATTCGCGGTTCTGACTGCCAGTTCTGCGGTTAGCGCAAAAACGCTGGTCTACTGTTCCGAAGGATCGCCGGAAAACTTTAACCCACAGCTCTACACCTCCGGGACCAGCGTAGACGCCAGCGCGGTGCCGGTTTATAACCGGCTGGTCGATTTTAAAGCCGGGACCACTGAATTGCAGCCAAGCCTGGCGGAAAGCTGGGAGGTCAGCGACGATGGCAAAGTCTATACTTTCCATTTGCGCAAAGGGGTGAAATTCCAGAGTAATAAATATTTTAAACCGACCCGTGATTTTAATGCTGATGATGTTATCTTCTCATTTATGCGGCAAAAAGATCCGCACAATCCCTATCATAATGTTTCCAATGGGAACTATTCTAATTTCGAAAGCCTCGAATTTGGGCAGCTTATTACCCATATTGATAAACCGGATGAATATACGGTGCGGTTTACTTTAGCGCATCCGGAAGCGCCGTTTGTGGCGGACCTGGCCTGGTATTTCGCCTCTATTTTATCGGCGGAATATGCGGATGCGATGCTCAAAGCCGGGACGCCGGAACGCGTGGATATGGATCCGATTGGTACCGGGCCTTTTAAACTCGCGCAATATCAAAAGGACTCCCGCATTCTTTTCACCGCGTTCCCTGAATACTGGCAGGGGAAAGCGCATATTGACCGTCTGATTTTCAGCATCACCCCGGATGCTTCAGTGCGCTATGCCAAACTGGAAAAAAATGAGTGTCAGGTGATGCCGTTCCCGAACCCGGCGGATTTGCCGCGAATGAAGGCGAATAAAGACATTAATCTGATGAGCAAAGCGGGCCTCAATACCGGTTTCCTGGCCTTCAATACCCAAAAAGCGCCGCTCGATAACGTTAAGGTCCGCCAGGCCTTAGCGATGGCCATTAATAAACCGGCCATTATCGACGCCATATTCCACGGTACGGGCACGGTGGCAAAAAATTTACTGCCCCCGGGAGTGTGGAGCGCGGACAGTACCCTGAAGGATTATGATTACGATCCGCAGAAGGCCAAAGCTTTGCTGCAGGAATCAGGCGTGACCGGCCCGATTACCATCGACCTGTGGGCGATGCCGGTGCAGCGACCCTATAACCCAAATGCCAAACGTATGGCTGAGATGATACAGGCCGACTGGGCGAAAATTGGCGTGCAGACCAAAATCACCACTTATGAGTGGGGGGAATACCTGAAGCGGGTAAAAGATGGCGAGCATCAGGCGGCGCTGATGGGCTGGACCACCGCCACCGGCGATCCGGATAACTTCTTCGGTCCGTTATTTACCTGTCAGTCGGCAAACGGGGGATCTAACTCGGCAAAATGGTGCTATCAGCCATTTGATAAGATCATCGCTGAGGCAAAATCGATAACCGATCGCCAAAAACGTGAAGCGCTATATATTCAGGCCCAGCAGATGATGCACGACCAGATGCCGGCGGTGATGATTGCCCATTCGACGATTTTTGAACCGGTACGTAAAAACGTTTCCGGCTACGAAATCGATCCTTTTGGCAAACATATTTTTTACCAGGTGGATATCAAATAATATATTGATATCACAGGATTTGCAGGCCGGGTCAGGCGTTAGCCGCCACCCGGCAGCAATGCCGAACACTCTCTCTGGTATGTTATCCAGCGAAAGTGAATCAGGCGGGTTTACGCCGCAAATGCCACTGTTCAGGACGGGCGAACATCACCAGATTTCCGACCAGTATCAGCACCAGCCCAATCACGGCATTGTGATGCCAGACATATCCTTCATAAAACGTGGAAATCGACAGCGCTACCAGCGGGAACAGCAGGGTACTGTAAGCGGCTTTGCTCGCACCGATTCTCCCCAGCAAGGTGAAGTAGGCGGCGAAAGCGATAACCGAACCGAACAACGCCAGATACAGCAGCGCGCCCATATAGCTCAGCGTCCACTGAGGCGAAAAATCATCGCCGCGCACCAGGGCAATCGCCCCCATCACCAGCGTGCCATAGAGCATCGCCCAGCTATTTGTACTTAATGTGTCCAGGCCACGGCGCTGGTGGCGAATACTGAGCATATTTCCCAAAGAAAACCCGTAGGTTCCTGCCGCGCTCAGGGCGATACCCAACAGGATCGATGCATTGAGGCCGCTGGCCCATAAATCATCCCAGAATAGCGTGACGATCCCCGCGAGGCCCAGTGCGGCCGCCAGCCAGAAGCGACCCGGAGGCGGCTGGCGGAAAAAAAGAAAGCTGTTAATCGCGTTAAACAGCACCGCCATGGAAAAGATCACCGACTCGAGCCCGGTATTGATATACGCGGCCGCGGTATAGAAGCACCAGAAATTGAAGCAAAACACGCAACAACCCTGCAGCAGGCAGAAAAAATGGTCGCGTCTGCTCAACGATCCCAGACGACGGGTGACCCGCAGAATGGTCAACATTGCGGCGCTGGCGACGGCAAAACGCCAGAAAATGGACACCGGCGCGGCAACCGGGCCCTGCTGTAAAAAAATCGCGATCCAGGTCGTCCCCCAGATGACGACAACTAAGCCATAGAGTAAAGCGTTCACAATGTCTCTCCTGTGAGTGTGGTCGCGACTATTTTGCGCTGGCGGAGAGAGGGGCGCTGTCATCGGCTTGTTGCCGACTTGCAAAATCTTGCGCATATTTTGCTTTACCGGCAGTGAATACTGGTATCTGTCGGCGGCTCTTCATAGACTGGATATCTGCGAAATCGACAATGTGAAGGCTATGGTTTACGAGACTTTCGAAACATTGCGGCGAAAGAATGCCGTACTGCGGGAGACGGTGAAGCTTAACTCAGGTATTCAGCTGGCAGCCTGGTATAACAATCTCGATACCATAACGGTACAAAGCGGTCATCACACGCTGAGTTTGTATATTGCCGATGGCTATGAAAGCTATCAAAAAACACCTCACGGCTGGAAAAACGGCGGCGGGCCGGATCGTTTCTGTCTGATGCCGAAAGGCGATGAGAGCACCTGGGATATTCGCGGCGATCTGTCGTTTGTGCATTTGTACTGTACCGATGAACATTTGCGTCGAATTGGTGAACAGATCTGGGACCGTAGCCCGGCATCGTTGACATTGCAGGTGAAAACCTTTGCCAGCGATGACAGGATCACTGCTGTTTATCGCCAGTTTCTCCTGAGTAACGACTGGCAACAGAAAGCGAACCAGCTCACGCTCAGTTCTGCCAGCACGTTGTTGCTGACGCACCTGATCCAGCATTACGCGAACGTCCAGTGGCGTTTACCGACGGTCACCGGCGGGCTGGCGCCCCACGTATTGCGTAATATTGTGGCGTTGATTGAAGAGAATCTGGACCAGCCGCTAACGCTGGCCTCCCTCGCCCAGGAAGCGGCGCTGAGCGAGTACCATTTCGCGCGCATGTTTCGTCAATCGATGAAAATGGCCCCACATCAGTACGTGATGCAGCGCCGGATGGTTAAAGCGCAGGCGCTGATTTGTCATAGCTCGTTGCCGTTAACCGATATCGCCATCGCCTGTGGTTTTAGTTCCGCCAGCCACTTTAGCAACCGGGTCAAGAGCGCCACGGGTCTGACGCCATCACAGCTACGCGCGGCGCAGCGTTGACAGCAGAGTATAGCTGACGCCGCCCAGCACCAGCCCCCAGAATGCGGAACCAATACCTGCCAGCGTGACGCCGCTGGCGGTGATCAGAAACGTGATTACTGCCGCATCACGCTCATTCTCATGATTCAGCGCCTGAAACAGACTGCCGCCAATGGTACTGAGGAGCGCCAGCCCGGCAAGCATCTGTATCCAGGCGATGGGTAACGCCGACATCAGAGCGGTGATCGAACCGCCGAAAATTCCCGCCAGAAGATAAAAAACGCCAGCCGCCGCGGCCGCAAGCCAGCGCTTTTGTGGTTCCGGGTGGGCTTCCGGGCTTTGGCAAATGGCGGCGGTAATTGCCGCGATACAGATGGAGTAGACGCCAAACGGCGACAGCAGCAGCGCCAGCCCCCCGGTCGCAACGATTATCGGTGAGGCGGGAACGCGGTAGCCGGAGGCCTGAAGGGTGGCGAAGCCGGGAGCGTTTTGCGAAGCCATCGTGACAAGGAAAAAGGGCAAACCGACGCTGAGCAGCAGCGTCGGGGAAAAAACAGGGGCAATATACGCAGGCGCGACAAAATCAAAGTCTATTTGTGACGCCGTCACCTCTCCGTTTAATCCGGCAACCATGCCGCCGACCAGCAGGGCGGCCACTACGGCAAAGCGGGGAAACCAGGCTTTACACAGCAGCCATGCGGCTAACATACTGCCGCACAGCAGCAGATTGCTCTGCAGAGTGGCGAAAGCCTGCATACCGAAACGCAGCAGAATGCCTGCCAGCATAGCCGCCGCCAGCGAATGGGGAATGATTTTCATCAACCGAGCGAATATACCGGTGAGACCGCAAAGCACGATTAAGGCGTTGGCAAAAATAAAGACACCTACCGCCTGTGCCAGGGAGACACCTTGCAGGCCGCTGACCAGTAGCGCAGCGCCTGGCGTTGACCAGGCGGTGAGAACAGGCGCCTTGCGCCATAACGTTAACGCCAGCGTGCTGACGCCCATCCCGAGACCTAACGCCGTCATCCAGCCGGCGATTTGCATAGCATCCGCGCCCGCAGCGGCGGCGGCCTGCCAGATAATGGCGGCGGAACTGGCGTAGCCTACCAGTACGGCGACAAAGCCGGCGAGTAGCGTCGGGAAAGGAAGAGAGAAAGCGCGCATGATGACACCTTGTGCGTTATAACGGTCGTTGCACTTTAACATTGTACGTTATAGCGCACAATAAACTTATTAACGCCGCCTGATGAAACGAGGCGGACCGAAGAGGGAGGGGCGCTATAAGCGAGATAGAGACTTTCATCCCCTGAAAATTACGCTATTAGGTGATCCAGAGTATGCGCTTACGGGTCAGGAAGACATTTTTCCTACGCTGCCTAAGATTACTTGACTAAATAAGGTGACAGAAAATTTTCTACTTCTTGTCTTCCGAGCCCCAGGGTTAAGCTGATTCCTGCAGTTTTTAAAATTTTGAGTCCTTCTCCCCTGTTTCTAGGATGCGGGTCTTCCATAGCTACATAGATATGCCGTGGCTGCAATTCAGCAAGTGTTAAAGCACAAGATGGAGTTCTGCCTTGATACGAACAGGGTTCAAGCGTGACAAAAATTTCACATTCACCAATAGGAAACGCAAGTTTTGAAATAGCGTCAATCTCTGCGTGGTGATAGCCTGGAGATTGTGTGAAACCTTTGGAAACCACATTACCCTTATGGACGATCACGCATCCTACCGGTGGATTTGGTTTGCATTCGGGCAATGCCTGACGTGAGTATTCAAGCGCTAACAGCATGAAGTCCAGTTTTTCTCTCATCTTTTATTTTCTGCCTGAGTTTGCAGGTTATAGGTTTACGATTTTTAAGGCATATGGCATGAATGTCTATAATTAAAATGTACTACATAACAACTATCAGCCACTCCAACGTTGATTAATACGGATTGACATTAGAAACGTCCGTCCCTGGCACTTAACTGACCGCTGCGAATATCTACTCCGAGCGAACAGCAGACATTAAAGCAATAAAGCGACGCCTGGTTCCATCGGCATGACACCCTCCATGTCAGTGAGCTATGCCATGCTCACATACATATAGCTATGCTTTTCTCTTGTTCTCGTGATTTGCCAGTAGCCGGATAAACTCTTCAGGCGAACAACCCTGTTTTAATGCCGCAAGCAACAGATGCTGTTGAGTTTCTGGCACAAGTCCATTTAGCGGCGGATCGGTATCAAGATTCGTCGGGAAGGAATAGCCTTCACCGCTTGCTGCCACAATTGCCAGTAACTGCTCATCGCTCAATGGCTTACTTAGCAGAGTGGGGTAAATCGCCTCCATTACTTTGACGTGATTAACTTTTTCCATTGTTTTGCCAAAGGCGGATGAGACCTGCAGCAAATTAGCCGTGCGCACATGATCCTGTGTGACGTTATTTCCCGCGGCATGAAACAGTGCCGGATTGAAGAACAGCCCGTCGCCTTTTTTCAGTGGCAACTGAATGGCATGGTGCTGGAAAAATTCAATAAAACGCGAATCGCGCCAGGCCAGATATCCCGCTGCATATTGCTGCGACCACGGTAAAAGTTGCGTCGGCCCTGATTCTATCGGCATATCGCTGTGCGCGACCGCCCCCTGAAGCGTCAGGTATTGTGACAGAATCTGCAGCGGCAGCGGGAAGCAGGCGACGACCTCATTAGGCTGAAAACCAAGATGATAATCCCGATGCGGCTGTTGTGCTTTGCCGCCCGGACGGACCTGATTCACCTGAGCCGTAATTTCATAGCCGGGGCCGACCCACGCTTCGCAAATCAGTGCCAGCAAAGGATTACTGTAGTATTCGACGAAGACACTGGCATCACGCTCCGCGACTTTTTGCAGCGCATTCCAGATACGGCCATTGCTGCCAGCTTTGGCAAAATGGTCGCCGCCGCAGCCGTTTGCCGCTTCACTGGCGAGAATATCCTCAAACACTTTATTGCTGCTATCTATGGCGGAGACATCGCTGTATAAGCCCTGAACCACGAACACGCCTGGTCCGCCAGACAATGCATGATGCAGTTCACCCAGCAGGGTTTGACGATCTGTTTTGGCTGCTGCCATCAGATCATCATGATGATAGAACAGGACATTTTTATCGGCGGAACGCGCCAGCGGGAAGTCTTCTTTACGCAACCTTTGCGCGCATAGCGTTGCGAACTGATCGAGAGAAATATGGCTATCATCAATATAGAGAGTCTTCATTTTTTACCTCACAGAGTCAGAGCATGCGATGGCTGAAAGCCACCATTGTCCCCACAACCCACCACACTTTGATCAAAATCGATCACCGCACCGGTCATCATTCCCGACTCCCCGGACAGGAGAAACGCGACGCCACGCGCAACCTCCGCGGGCTTCAGCAGACGGCCAAAAGGTTGTGCCTGCTCAGCGCTACTCAGCCAGTTTTCCTCAGCACCATGATATTGCCGTTGAATGTCGTGCTCATGCGGCGTGTCCATCCAGCCAATGTTCAGGCCGTTTACCCTGATACGATTGCGCATGGCGCTGAAGGCCACGTTTTTGGTTAGCGTGACCAGTGCGCCTTTTGATGCAGCGTATGCGCTCAGAAAGCTCTGGCCGCCGTGGGAAGTCATGGTGATGATATTGACGATGCTGCCTTCTACGCCTCTGGCAATCATCAGTTTGATCGCCGCCTGCATCAGAAAAAAAGGCGCGCGAATGTTGACTGCCATAATTGCGTCAAATAATTCCGGAGAAGTGTCAAGGATGGTGCCGCGGTCGGACATACCTGCACAGTTCACCAGTCCGTGCAGTGTGCCAAACGCCGATTCTGCTGCGTCAACCACTTTTCCGCAGGCTTCTGGCGAACTGATATCCGCTTCAACAAATATCACTTCACACCCGGTGTGGCTGAGGGTTTTGGCCTGTTCGCGGCCGGCTTTTGCGTTACGCCCGCAAATCACAATACCCCGCGCCCCACGTTTTACCAGCAGATGGGCAACAGCTGCGCCTAATCCCTGGGTTCCGCCGGTAACGACGAACACTTTATTGTTAAAACTACCGCTTTCACTGAGATTCATATGTTGTCCTTTCTTATTGAGTAGAGTCAGGTTTATCCGCTTGCTTACTCTGACCTTAGCAATTACATTCGATTAACAATACGTCTACATAACCTCAAAAAGACCTCAACTTATGGCAAGGTCATTCTCCATTAAACAAATCGCGGCTCAGTCTGGCGTCAGTAAAGCCACGGTAGACAGAGCGTTGCACCAGCGTGGCAGTGTGAGTCCGCGTACTGCTCGTCGCGTTGCTCAGGCCATCCGCGATTTGGAATTACAACAGTGCGCCAGCCTTGCAAGCGGCCGCACGTTGCCGATCGACCTGGTAATGCATGCGCCGGAACGCTTCAGCTCATTAACGGTGGCGGCGCTGCTCGGCCAAATTAAAAACTTTGCGCCTTTCCGGCTGACGCTACGCTGCCACATTTTTGAAGAGGTCACGCCTGAGGAGTTGCAACACGAGCTGCGTCGCTGCGGCAATGACAGTTACGGCGTATTGCTAAAAGCCAGCGACAATCCGTTGCTTGAGGGCACTATTGCGGAACTGGCGGCGCTCAAGGTGCCGGTGGTCACGCTGGTCACTGACCTGCCGTACAGCAGGCGTATCCGCTATGTGGGTATGGACAATGCCGGGGCGGGGCGAACAGCTGCATGGCTCCTGTCGCGGTGGCTTCAGAAGGAGGAGCAGACGGTCGCGGTCGTGATCAGCAGTACTGATTTTCGCGGAGAAGAACAGCGTATGGCAGGCTTCGTTGAGGCGCTAAATCAACGGACTCCGTATTTGAAAACCATCGCAGTTAGTGAAGGATATGGTATAGATTCACTGACTTTTACGCAGATGTGCAAGGCGCTGGAACAGGACCATTCAATCCGGTCTGTTTACAGCGTGGGCGGGGGAAATAGCGCGATTTTGCAGGCTTTTTCAGCGATGAAACGAGACATAAACGTCTTTATTGGCCACGATCTGGATGAGGAGAACCGTAGGCTGCTGGCGGCTGAAAAATTGGATGCGGTGATCGATCATGACCTGAATGAAGACGCGCGTTCAGCGTTTAGCTCAATCCTGCGTTTCCATGGCTTTTTGCCGGAAACAACGGATGAAATAGCGTTATCACGCGCAATTGTTGTAACGCCTTATAATATCTAAAATATTTTATGTATAGATGCCCGCTCCTGCGCTATTGCGTCAGGCTGACACGGTGCGCAATCGCGTTTACCGCTAAACGTTCTGTGGAATCCATTGAATATGCGTATAATTCCTTCAGATATAACGGGAGGTGGAATGAATATTGCGCAACATCTGTCGACAACGTTAAAAACACTACGTCAACAGCGTGGCTGGAGCCTGTCGCGACTGGCGGAAGAAACCAGCGTATCGAAAGCGATGCTTGGCCAGATTGAACGTAACGAATCCAGCCCGACGGTTGCCACGCTGTGGAAAATCGCCACCGGCCTCAACGTGCCGTTTTCTGCCTTTATCGTTGCCGATAACGTCGCCGGGCCGACGGTGTTTGATCCCCAGCAGCAGGCCATGGTGGTGACGCCCATTTTTCCCTGGGATCCGGTGCTGCGATTCGATCATTTATCCGTTACGCTGGCTCCCGGCGCGCTGAGCGAATCCGCACCCCATGAGAAAGGCGTTATCGAGCATGTGGTGGTGATTAGCGGTGAACTGGAACTCTGTTTGCAGGGGGAATGGCAGTCGCTACGGCCCGGCGAAGGGCGACGTTTCGCCGGTGATGTCGCCCATGCCTATCGCAATAACGGCGTGCAGACAGCCCATTTCCATTCGCTGATTCATTATCCGAAAGAAAACAAAAGCCGCGGCCAGGCAAATGACTAAGACAATAATCACACCATGACGTGGAAAATCCGCAATACGTGATAACGGTATCCGCGGACATTTTTCCAGAGAAACACATTTTTCTTCAATGCGTTGCTGAAAAGTAAAAATTCCCGCTGCGGCGGTAGCGGAAAACATTTTGGTCTGCGTGGCGTTCTGACTACAATAGCCGCCATTTCGCCCCCTATAATGGATAATGACGAACGTATGCGCCTGCAAAACCATCATCTTGAACTACTGAGTCCTGCCCGCGATGCCGGGATCGCCCGTGAAGCGATTTTGCACGGCGCGGACGCGGTCTATATCGGCGGACCGGGATTTGGCGCGCGCCACAATGCCAGCAACAGCCTGAGCGATATCGCAAATCTGGTACCGTTTGCCCATCGCTACGGTGCCAAAGTGTTTGTGACCCTGAATACCATTCTGCATGATGATGAACTGGAACCCGCCCGGCGCCTGATTACTGACCTGTATGAAACCGGCGTGGATGCGCTGATTGTCCAGGATATGGGGGTCATGGAGCTGGACATTCCGCCAATTGAGCTGCATGCCAGCACCCAGTGCGACATTCGCAGCGTTGAGAAAGCAAAATTCCTCTCCGATGTCGGTTTCAGCCAGATCGTTCTGGCGCGTGAGCTGAATCTGCAGCAGATCAAAGCGATTTACGATAACACCGATGCGACCATTGAATTCTTTATTCATGGCGCTTTATGCGTGGCCTATTCCGGGCAGTGCAATATTTCTCACGCGCAGACCGGGCGCAGCGCCAATCGCGGCGACTGCTCCCAGGCTTGTCGTCTCCCTTATACCCTGAAAGACGATCAGGGGCGCGTGGTGGCCTACGAAAAACACCTGCTGTCGATGAAAGATAACGATCAGACCGCCAACCTGGCCGCGCTGATTGATGCGGGCGTACGCTCGTTTAAGATCGAAGGCCGGTATAAGGATATGAGCTACGTGAAGAATATCACCGCGCATTATCGCCAGATGCTCGACGCGATCATCGACGATCGCGGCGACCTTGCCCGTTCCTCTGCGGGCCGGACCGAACATTTCTTTGTCCCATCCACGGATAAAACTTTTCATCGCGGCAGCACCGACTATTTTGTTCATGCGCGCAAGGGCGACATTGGCGCGTTTGACTCGCCGAAGTTTATTGGCCTGCCGGTGGGGGAGGTTCTGAAAGTCGGCAAAGATTTTCTTGATGTTGAAGTGAGCGAAGCGCTGGCCAACGGTGACGGGCTTAACGTAATGATTAAACGTGAAATTGTCGGCTTTCGCGCCAACACGGTAGAAAAAACCGGCGAAAACCGTTATCGCGTCTGGCCAAACGAAATGCCTGCCGATTTATATAAAGCGCGACCGCATCAGCCGTTAAACCGTAACCTCGATCATAACTGGCAGCAGGCGCTGTTGAAAACGTCCAGCGAGCGTCGAATCGCAGTAGATATCGAACTAAGCGGATGGCAGGAACAACTGGTTCTGACCATGACCAGCGAAGAGGGGGTGAGCGTTACGCATACTCTGGACGGTGAGTTTGTCGAGGCGACCCAGGCGGAGAAAGCGAGGGCCAGCTTACGTGACGGCGTGGCCAGGTTAGGCCAGACAATTTACTACGCGCGTGATGTACAGATTACGCTCCCGGCGCTGTTCGTACCCAATAGCCTGTTAAACCAGTTGCGCCGTGAAACGGCTGAAATGCTGGATGATGCGCGTCTCAGGGCAGTAGTGCGTGGCCGCCGTAAACCGGTTTGTGTACCGCCGCCTGTTTATCCGGAAACCCATCTGTCGTTTCTGGCGAACGTTTATAACCATAAGGCGCGCGAGTTTTATCAGCGTTACGGCGTGCAGTTAATTGATGCCGCCTATGAAGCACATGAAGAGAAGGGAGACGTGCCGGTAATGATCACTAAGCACTGCCTGCGCTTTGCCTTTAATCTGTGTCCAAAACAGGCGAAAGGCTCTATTAAGAGCTGGAAAGCCACGCCAATGCAGCTGATTCATGGCGATGAAGTGCTCACGCTGAAATTTGATTGCCGTCCTTGCGAAATGCATGTGATCGGCAAGATAAAAAACCATATCCTGAAAATGCCGCTGCCTGGCAGTATCGTGGCTTCTGTCAGTCCGGATGATCTGTTGAAAACGCTGCCGAAACGTAAGGGCATCTGAGCGCCGAGAGTTGCTACCGGTCGTCATGCATTTTGGGTTTCCGTGCATTCTGCCAGTGATGATGTTCGCGCAGGTCGGATGCGGCTTCCTCGCTCCGACTGCGCAGTTCATCGCTGTCTGCTTCATGTCGCAATTGTTGTTCGAGACTTTGAATCGGGAAGAAATCGTGCCCTTGTTTGCGGGCCAGCACGTGCCCGGAAAACAGCGCACACATTAGCAGTAACGTCGCGATGTATCTCTTAAACATACTTTTTTCCGTTCTGTCGCTAACTGTGGCTCACTATGCCAGGGATTTGTTGAGCTTATTTCTGCGGTTATCAAAGAAGGGAAAATCCTTTGTCAGCGTCGCCTGACAGAGGGCGAAAAAAAGCCCGACAGGTTCGCTATCGGGCGGAGGGGCAATTTAGTTTTTCGGCGGTAACGGCTTATTGTTCTGCTTACCGTCTTTATGCTCACCTTTTGGCGGCTGTTTGCCATCCTTGCGCACACCTTTCGGCTGGTGTTTACCGTCATGCTTCTTGCCTTTCGCCGCTTGCCTGCCGTCGTGCTGATGCGCTTTCTGCTGGCGATCGTTATTGTGCTGCGTCGCGGAAGTTTTTTCTGGCGGCGGGGGCGGGTTATCTGCTGCAAAAACGAACGACGACAGCCCAAGCGTCATCACTGCGGATAACAAAAAAATCTTTTTCATCACGACATCCTTTATTTTTATGTGATTAGCGATTTCAGCAAATAAAAATGGAGACAAGATGGAGATACGGCAATCAGTTTCATTGCCGCAGGGTGTCTTAGGCCTTTAGTCCTGCCGCGGTCATTAATAGCCTGAATCCCAGACTTATTGCCGCCAGCGCGAGTACGCTGGCTCCCCACAGGGCGAGCATCCATAATATTCTCTTGAGCCATAATTGTTGCATCAGTGGTATCCCTCTCCATGTTGAACTTTGCCGCGAAATACGTAGTAACTCCAGAAGGTGTAGCCGAGGATTACCGGCAAAATAAGCAACGCGCCGACCAGCATAAAACCCTGACTTTGCGGGGGCGCGGCAGCCTGCCAGAGAGTAATGCCCGGTGGAATAATATGCGGCCATATACTGATGCCCAGACCGCCAAAACCGAGAAAGATCAGTCCCAGCGTGAGGATAAAAGGCAGCAGGTGGCTGGTGCTGTTATGCAGCATGCGCCATAACCAGGCGCTTAGGGACGCGACCAGCAACGGTACCGGTAGCAGGAAGAAGAGGTCAGGCAAACTGAACCAGCGTTCGGCAATGGCCGGTTGGGTTAACGGAGTCCAGATGCTGATGCCGGCAATAACGATCAGCAGAGCCAGCAGCAAACCGCGTGCGATGACTCGCATATTTCTGTGTAGCGAATTTTCGCTTTTCATCACCAGCCAACTGGCGCCCAGCAGTGCATAGGCAATACACAACCCCAAACCGCAGAACAGAGTAAACGGCGTGAGCCAGTCAAACATTTCGCCGCTAAAATGGCGGTCGCTTACCGCGAAGCCGTTGATTACCGCGCCAACCACCATTCCCTGGGTGAACGTCGCGAGAATCGAGCCCCCCATAAAGGCGATATCCCAAAACGGGCGGTGTGATGGGGTAGCGTTAAAACGAAATTCAAAAGCGACGCCGCGAAAAATAAGGCCGATCAGCATCAGAGTGAGTGGGATCGTGAGGGCATCAATAATCACCGCGTAGGCCAACGGAAACGCGCCAAACAGGCCAGCACCGCCAAGCACCAGCCAGGTTTCGTTGCCGTCCCAGACCGGGGCGACGCTATTCACCATGACGTCACGATCGGCGACATCCCGCGTGACGCTGAATAACATGCCAATGCCCAGATCGAAGCCATCCATCACGATATACATCAGGATGGCGAAAACGATAATGACAAACCAAATGACGGATAAGTCGATACCCATTTAACGAGACTCCTTAGATTTAAAATCGTCCATTGCGGCAGAGAGTGGGCGTGCTGGCGTGCCTGAGGTCGCTGGCTGCGCTTCCTGTGGTCCTTTACGAATCAGACGTAGCATGTAGCTATAGCCGATACCGAATACCGCGCTATAGACCACAATAAAGGTCAACAGACTGATCGACATATGCAGGGTACCGTGCGCGGAAACGGCATCAGCGGTACGCAGTACGCCGTAAACGACCCAGGGCTGACGACCCACTTCTGTCGTGACCCAGCCCGCAAGGATGGCAATCAGCCCCGAGGGGCCCATCCACAGCGCAAAGCGTAAAAAGGGGCGGCAATGATACAGTCGACCGCGATAACGCAGCCACAGGCCCAGCGCGCCGAGCAGGAGCATCAGCATGCCGAGCCCGGCCATCAGGCGGAAAGACCAGAAAACGATGGTGGAATCAGGACGATCTTGCGGGGCGAACGCCTTCAGCGCGGGAACCTGTTTATCCAGACTATGGGTGAGAATCAGGCTACCGAGGGCAGGAATTTCCAGACCATAGCGAGTACGTTCCCGTTGCATATCCGGCCAGCCGAATAGCAGCAGCGGGGTGGGTTCTCCGGGGATATTCTCCCAGTGGCCTTCAATGGCGGCGATCTTGGCGGGCTGGTACTTGAGCGTATTCAGCCCGTGCATATCGCCGATCGTTGCCTGAATAGGGGCGACAATCAGCGTCATCCATAGCGCCATGGAGAACATCGCGCGAACGGCGGGGGTATTGTTGCCGCGCAACAGGTGCCATGCCGCTGAGGCGCCGACGAATAGCGCGCTGCTGAGAAAGGCCGCCAGCGACATATGCAGCAGACGGTAAGGGAACGATGGATTAAAAATAACCGCGAACCAGTCCACCGGCACCACCTGGCCGTTGACGATCTCAAACCCCTGCGGCGTTTGCATCCAGCTATTGGAGGCGAGGATCCAGAACGTGGAGATAATCGTCCCCAGCGCCACCATACAGGTGGCAAAGAAGTGAAGGCCGGGGCCGACACGATTCCAGCCAAACAACATCACCCCGAGGAATCCGGCTTCAAGGAAGAAGGCGCTCAGGACTTCATAGGTCAGCAGAGGGCCGGTAATGCTCCCGGCGAACCCGGAGAATCCGCTCCAGTTTGTTCCGAACTGCCAGGCCATCACCAGTCCGGAAACCACGCCCATACCAAAGTTGACGGCGAAGATTTTCGACCAGAAGTGGTAAAGCGAGCGCCAGGTCGGATTTTGGGTTTTTAACCATAAGCCTTCCAGCACGGCCAGGTAGCTGGCTAACCCGATGGTGATGGCGGGGAAGATAATATGAAATGACACGGTGAAGGCGAACTGGATCCGCGCCAGGTGGAATGCATCGAGACCGAACATGCAGAACTCCGCAATAAAATTGATTCAGCGCAATTCTAAGCCGGGTTATAAATGCGTTGCAGGAACAGAAAAGGTGTTTTTTCCTATAACAGTTTTTATAACCGACTATTATTTTTCATCTGATATATTATTGTTCCTGAGAATGGCGAAGCGGAATGCGTAATGAAAAAGTATCAGCAGTTGGCGCAGCAGATTAGCGAACAGATTACGCTTGGGGTGTGGCTACCCGGGGATCGGCTACCCTCACTGCGTGAACAAGTGGTAAGCAGCGGGATGAGCTTTATGACCGTCAGCCACGCCTATCAACTGCTGGAAAGTCAGGGACGGGTTATCGCGCGTCCACAGTCGGGCTATTATGTCGCGCCGCAACCGAGCAAACAGCGCCAGGCTGAGCCGCCCGCGCAGGTGACCCGCGATGAATCGGTTGACATTAATACCTACATTTTTGAGGTGCTGCAGGCCAGTCGTCAGGCGTCGATGCTGCCGTTTGCCTCCGCTTTCCCCGATCCGCGTCTGTTTCCCTTACCGCAACTCAACCGCTCGCTGGCGCAGGTGAGCAAAACCGCGACGGCCATGAGCGTGATTGAAAACCTGCCGCCGGGCAGCGATAAATTGCGGCATGCGATTGCCCGACGCTATGCGCTTCAGGGGATGAATATCTCCCCGGACGATATCGTTATTACCGCCGGAGCGCTGGAAGCGCTCAACCTTAGCCTGCAGGCGGTCACTGAACCCGGCGACTGGGTCGTGGTGGAAAATCCCTGCTTCTACGGGGCGCTACAGGCGCTGGAAAGGCTGCGTCTCAAGGCCTTGTCGGTGGCGACGGATGTCAGAGAGGGGATCGACCTTGCCGCGCTGGAACAGGCGTTACAGAACTACCCGGTCAAAGCCTGCTGGCTGATGACCAACGGGCAAAATCCGCTCGGCTTTACCCTTAGCGCAGAGAAAAAATCCCGGCTGGTGGCGCTGCTGGCACGCTACAACGTGATGCTGATTGAAGATGATGTCTATAGCGAGCTCTATTTTGGCCGCGAAAAACCGTTACCAGCGAAGTTCTGGGATCGCGATGACATGACGCTACACTGTAGCTCTTTCTCCAAGTGTCTGGTGCCAGGGTTTCGCATCGGCTGGGTGGCGGCGGGCAGGCACGCCCGGCGAATCCAGCAGCTACAGTTGATGAGCACGCTTTCCACCAGTTCGCCAATGCAACTGGCGCTGGTGGACTATCTTGCCACCAAGCGTTACGACGCGCATTTGCGGCGTTTACGTCGTCAGCTCGCCGAACGCAAACAGCAGGCCTGGCAGGCATTGTTGCGTCATCTCCCTGCGGAGGTGAAAATTCATCATAGCGATAGCGGCTATTTCCTCTGGCTTGAGCTCCCGGCTGGCGTCGATGCTGGAGAACTTAGCGCCCGCGCACTGACTCATAACATCAGCATCGCGCCGGGTAAAATGTTTTCCACCACCGCAAGCTGGACCTCATTTTTCCGCTTTAATACCGCATGGGGCTGGGGCGAAAGAGAAGAGCAGGGAGTGAAACGATTGGGTGAATTGATCCGCGAGATGCTGGTGTAGCGTTGTCTTTTCCCGGACGTTTATCTGACGATAAACATAAAAATGGCGCTGTATCCGCAACAGAGCCATTTTCGTTAAAAACGCCTCTAATGGAACAATGCGGCCGTCTGTTGCAGCGTGACCCATACCCCCCATAGCAACGGTACGCCAACAATCAGCCATGCCAACGCTACAACAGGCTTACTGCCAGGAGACGCATTCCATTCGAGTACAGCATTGGGATTCACGTTATACATTGAGCGAGCAGCCGCCAGCTCTGCCTCTGTCATATAGTATTTATCTGCGACCGGGCGAATCATCAGGTTACACAATAGTCCCAGCCCCAGCATCGCGGCCAGAATATAGAGAGTTATGTTGTATACATCAGCCTGAGGTACACCGGCGTTTAGCTGATATTCGCGCAGGTAGTTCACCAGCACGGGCCCCAGTACACCCGCTGCGGCCCAGGCGGTTAACAGCCGGCCATGAATTGCGCCCACCATTTGCGTCCCGAACAGGTCGGCCAGATAGGCGGGGATCGTGGCGAAACCGCCGCCGTACATTGAGATGATGATGCAGAATGCAATCACAAACAGTACCACATTACCCATTTGCCCCAGCCAGGGGACGGAGGCGTACAGCGCAATACCGATGGAGAAGAACAGGGCAAAAGTCGTTTTGCGCCCAAACCAGTCAGAGCAGGACGCCCAGAAAAAACGACCGCCAATATTGAACAGGCTCAACAAACCGGTAAAGCCCGCTGCAATAGCGGCGATACTGGTCAGCTGCGAAGCATTAAGTTGATTGTAGGTGAGCGTATTGCCCAGCAGTTTGCCGGCAAAGACTTCCTGCAGCAGCGGCGAAGCCATGCCGATAATACCGATACCAGCGGAAACATTCAGGCAGAGTACGGCCCAGCACAGCCAGAACTGCGGTGTTTTACAGGCCACGCTGACGTGCACATGCCGTTCTGTTATTTTCATCTTGTTAGCCTTAGGTTCCGGAGGCGTCCAGCCAGCCGGTTTCCAGCCAATTGGCGGAATACGGTAAGCAATAGCGCCTGAAACCATAAAGAGGGTGTAGATAACCGACATGACCAGGAAGCTCTGCCACACCCCTAAACCATCCGCGCTGGCAAAATAGGTCATCAGCTTATTCGCCAGAGGCGCGCCAACCATCGCCCCCCCGCCAAACCCCATAATTGCCATGCCTGTTGCCATACCACGCTTGTCGGGGAACCAGCGAATCAGGGTTGAAACAGGCGAAATATATCCCAGTCCCAGACCTATCCCGCCGATAACGCCAGAGCCGAGCCATAGCATCCATATCTGATGCAGATAGACGCCAACGGTTGAGATGAGCAGGCCACCGCACCAGCATAGCGTGGATACCAATCCAACTTTGCGTGGCCCGGCCTTCTCCAGCCAGGTGCCCCAGATTGCGGCAGAACAACCAAGAAAAATAAAAAACAACGTATATGTCCAGCCGAGCATAGAGATTTTCCAGTCACAGGTGGTTGAAATCACCTGCTGAAAAAAACGCATGTTTGCTGGACAGGTTACAGGTGCCGTAATACCAATTGCTTTTGAAAGCGGTAACCAGAAAACAGAGAAGCCATAGGCCATACCAATACATAAATGGATAGCTAATGCTGCAGGCGGGACAAGCCAGCGGTTAAATCCCGGCCTGGCGATAATACGTGCTTTTGAAAAAAATGGCGGCGGTGCGTTATTAGCTGGCGTCGGTGGTGCGACATCCAGAGTGTCATTATTCATATATCCTCCATTCTGTCTGGGCCTTAAACTGCTATTTGAAGGCATCTATGCTCGTCTTGCAGGTCTTTATTAACAGACCTTTCTTTTAAAGCATTTTCCATACCAAAACTAATAGGGGTTATATCGACGATCTATTTCAGTCTGTCGGCGAATGGATTGCGGCATAACTCGCCTCATCCATAAGAACCGCCAGCAGGCTGCTGTATTGCGGGGTGGAAATCCGTGTCTGGCGTACTTTTTGCGTTATCTGCCCCCCCGGTTTTGCCGCTTCGCAACGAGGCCAGTACGATTCAAAACGGTTCATCTTTTTTCTGCTCATTCGAATGATTTTGGGGGTAAATATGACCGTTTAATTTTATGATAGAAGCTTATTGATAATCGCCAATATAGTAATTTCCCTGATGTTTAATCATATTGGGCAATTAATGGTGAATGTGTTTTTTACTAAATTGACATAAAGGGCTATCAAAGTGATATCAATATATCGGCTATCATTTTTGATATTATTGCTCCGCCATTAGTCATAGGAAATATGCATAGTCGTTTTCTCCGGCTAACTCCTTGTCTATAATCCATAAAGTTATCCAGAGTATCTCGTTTTTTGCGTAATGCGCCCCTTGTCACAACCTGAATAAATTTCTCCTGGGGCCATAACGTGCCGTCTACTGTTATTAAGGGAGATATTTTTACGGCACGGCTGCCGCTAATTTTCTTGTGACAGGAGTAAGACCCGATGAGCAAAAAAATTGCCCGTGGTAGCCTTTGTGTGCTGGGTATGGCTTTTCTGACGGCGCAGGCCGCGGAGCCGCCGGTGTCTCTCGATAAAGGCGAAGGCCGTCTCGATATTATCGCCTGGCCGGGATATATCGAACGGGGACAGACGGATAAAAGCTACGACTGGGTCACCCAGTTTGAAAAAGAGTCCGGCTGCCAGGTAAATGTTAAAACCGCCGCAACGTCTGACGAAATGGTCAGCCTGATGGCTAAAGGCGGCTACGATCTGGTGACCGCATCCGGCGATGCGTCTCTGCGCCTGATTATGGGTAAGCGCGTGCAGCCGATTAACACCGCGCTGATCGCCAACTGGAAGACCCTCGATCCGCGTGTCGCAAACGGCGCATGGTTTAACGTCGGCGGTAAGGTTTACGGCACGCCGTATCAATGGGGGCCTAACCTGCTGATGTATAACAGCAAAACGTTCCCGACCCCGCCCGATAGCTGGAGCATGGTCTTTGTGAAACAAACGCTGCCGGACGGCAAAACCAATCAGGGCCGCGTGCAGGCCTATGACGGGCCGATTTATATTGCCGACGCCGCGCTGTTTGTCAAAGCCACGCAGCCGCAACTGGGCATCACCGATCCCTACCAGCTTACCGAGGCGCAGTACCAGGCGGTACTGAAAGTGCTGCGCGCTCAGCACCCGCTGATTCATCGCTATTGGCACGATACCACCGTACAGATGAGCGATTTTAAAAACGAAGGCGTGGTGGCATCCGGCGCCTGGCCGTATCAGGCCAACGCCCTGAAAGCAGAAGGTCAACCGATCGCCACCGTCTTCCCGAAAGAAGGGGTAACCGGCTGGGCGGACACCACCATGCTGCATAGCGACGCCAAACATCCGGTGTGCGCCTATAAATGGATGAACTGGTCGCTGACGCCGAAAGTTCAGGGCGACGTCGCCGCCTGGTTTGGTTCGCTGCCGGTGGTCCCGCAGGGCTGTAAAGCCAGCACGTTGCTGGGCGATAAAGGCTGCGAGACCAATGGCTACAATGCGTTCTCGAAAATTGCGTTCTGGAAAACGCCGGTGTCTGAAGGCGGGAAATTTGTTCCCTACAGCCGCTGGACTCAGGATTACATCGCGATTATGGGCGGTCGTTGAGCAGCCAGGGGCGAAGAGAATGCACGCGGTTGAATTTGATAACGTTTCGCGGCAATACGGCGATGTGCGGGCCGTGGATGGCGTCAGTATCGCCATTCGCGACGGTGAATTTTTCTCGATGCTGGGGCCGTCAGGCTCCGGCAAAACGACCTGTCTGCGTCTGATTGCCGGGTTTGAGCAGCTTTCCGGTGGGACGATACGTATCTTTGGTCAATCGGCCAGCGAACTGTCCCCCTGGCAGCGCGATGTGAATACCGTTTTTCAGGATTACGCGCTGTTTCCGCATATGTCGGTGCTTGATAACGTCGCCTATGGGCTGATGGTCAAAGGGATCGGTAAAAAAGAACGCCATGCCCGCGCTCATGAAGCGCTGGAGAAGGTCGCGCTCGGTTTTGTCCACGCGCGCAAACCCGCGCACCTTTCCGGCGGTCAGCGTCAGCGGGTCGCGATAGCCAGGGCACTGGTCAATCAGCCGCGCGTTTTGCTGCTGGATGAACCGCTGGGTGCGCTGGATTTAAAACTGCGCGAGCAGATGCAGGTTGAACTGAAAAAACTGCAACAGGATCTGGGGATCACCTTTATTTTTGTTACCCACGATCAGGGCGAGGCGCTCTCGATGTCCGATCGCGTCGCGGTGTTTAATCATGGACGCATTGAACAGGTTGATGCGCCTCAGACACTCTACCTGCGGCCTAAAACGGCGTTCGTTGCCGGATTTGTCGGCACCGCCAATGTCTTTAACCCTGCGTTTTCACAAAAATTGTGCGCGATGCCGGGGATGTGGTCGCTGCGCCCGGAACACATTCGTTTGAATGTTGCCGGAGAGGTTCAGATTGAGGGGGTGGTGCAGGCGGTACAATATCAGGGCGCTGCGACACGCGTCGAACTGAAACTGCCGGGAGGTGAAAAGCTGCTGGTGAGTCAGGCGAATAGTGATGGCGGCTCGGCGTTGAACGCGCCGCCGGTAGGGCAAACGGTGCTGGCCTCATGGTCTCGGGAATCAATGGTGCCGTTAGAGAGTGGAGACTGAGATGACCCTGGCTATTCCGTCGACTTCCGGTGGACGTCTGTCCGGATTCTTCTGGCGCAGGCCTTCGCTGGCATTGTTTTTACTGCTGTTGGGGCCGCTAATGTGGTTTGGCATTGTCTATCTGGGCTCGCTCCTGACCCTTTTATGGCAAAGCTTTTACACCTTCGATGATTTTACCATGTCGGTCACCAGCGAACTGACGCTGGCCAATCTGTGGGCGTTATTTAGCCCGGCAAATTACGATATTATTGTGCGCACGCTGGTGATGGCGCTTGCCGTCACTCTCGCCAGCGCCATTCTGGCGTTGCCGATGGCCTGGTATATGGCGCGTTACACCCGCGGCAAAATGAAGGCGTTTTTTTATATCGCGGTGATGCTGCCGATGTGGGCGAGCTATATCGTTAAAGCCTATGCCTGGACATTGTTGCTGGCGAAAGATGGCGTGACGCAGTGGTTTTTGCGGCATCTCGGGCTGGAAAGCGTGCTGAGCATGGTGCTGACTATTCCGGCGGTGGGGGGCAGTACGCTGTCGACTTCCGGGTTGGGACGTTTTCTGGTGTTTGTCTATATCTGGCTGCCGTTTATGATCCTGCCGGTTCAGGCGGCGCTGGAACGATTGCCGCCATCGTTGCTCCAGGCCTCCGCCGATCTTGGCGCATATCCTCGCCAGACCTTCCGCTACGTGGTGCTGCCGCTGGCGATTCCCGGCATTGCCGCCGGGTCGATTTTTACCTTCTCCCTGACGCTGGGCGACTTTATCGTCCCGCAACTGGTGGGGCCGCCGGGTTTTTTCATTGGCAATATGGTTTATTCCCAGCAGGGGGCGATCGGCAATATGCCGATGGCGGCAGCGTTTACCCTGGTGCCCATTGTCCTGATTGCTCTCTATCTGGCGTTGGTGAAACGTCTGGGGGCATTCGATGCACTCTGAACGCGCACCGCTGTTACTCAAAGCCGCAACCTGGGGGGGCGTACTGTTTCTGCATTTCCCGCTGCTGATTATCGCGCTCTATGCGTTTAATACCGAAGATGCCGCTTTCAGCTTCCCACCCCAGGGCCTGACTTTGCGTTGGTTTCATGAAGCGGCGGGGCGCAGCGATATCATTGAATCTGTGACGTTGTCACTAAAAGTGGCCGCGCTGTCGACAGCCATTGCGCTGATACTTGGCACGCTGGCTGCAGGTGCTCTGTGGCGCAGCCGTTTTTTTGGCAAAAACGCCGTGTCGCTGCTGCTGCTGTTGCCGATTGCGTTGCCGGGCATTATTACCGGCCTCGCGCTGCTGACGGCTTTTAAGGCAGTGAATCTGGAGCCTGGGCTGCTGACCATCGTTGTGGGTCATGCGACGTTTTGCGTGGTGGTGGTGTTTAACAATGTTATTGCCCGCTTTCGCCGGACGTCGTGGAGCCTGGTGGAAGCATCAATGGATTTAGGTGCAACGGCCTGGCAAACCTTCCGTTACGTGGTGCTCCCCAATTTAGGGTCGGCGTTGCTGGCGGGGGGAATGCTGGCGTTTGCCTTGTCGTTCGATGAAATTATCGTGACCACATTTACCGCTGGCCATGAACGTACGCTGCCGCTCTGGCTGCTTAACCAACTGGGGCGTCCGCGGGATGTGCCAGTCACCAACGTGGTCGCGTTGCTGGTGATGGTGGTGACGATGATACCAATTTTGGGGGCCTGGTGGCTCACCCGTGACGGCGACACCAGCGCTGAAAACGGAAAATAATATACCGATACAGGATGCATGCTATGCAAAATAACCTTTTGATTAACGGTAAGTTAGTGGCTGGAGAAGGCGAGAAGGTGCCGGTATTTAATCCTGCCACCGGTGAGGAGATTTTGTCGATCGCGGAAGCCAGTGCGGCACAGGTCGATGCGGCGGTTGAGGCCGCCGATCGGGCGTTTGCCAGCTGGAGCCAGACTACGCCGAAAACCCGCGCGGAGTGCCTGCTTAAGCTGGCGGAGGCGATTACCGAAAATGCGCAGGCGTTGGCCGAGCTGGAGTCCCTCAACTGCGGTAAACCGCTGCACTGTGTGGTCAATGATGAACTACCGGCGATAGCCGATGTGTTCCGTTTTTTTGCCGGGGCAGCACGCTGTCTGCCCGGTATGGCCGCAGGCGAGTATCTCGAAGGACATACATCCATGATCCGCCGTGACCCGGTTGGCGTTGTTGCCTCTATTGCGCCGTGGAACTATCCGCTGATGATGGCGGCCTGGAAGCTGGCCCCCGCACTGGCGGCGGGTAACTGTGTGGTGATCAAACCTTCAGAAATTACGCCATTAACCGCGCTGAAACTGGCTGAACTGGCAAAAGATATTTTTCCCGCTGGGGTGCTGAACGTGCTGTCTGGCCGAGGGGCCAGCGTGGGTGATCCCCTGACCGCACACGCAAAAGTCAGAATGGTGTCATTGACCGGTTCGATTGCCACCGGGGCGCATATTATCAGCCATACGGCGTCGTCGATTAAACGTACCCATATGGAACTGGGTGGCAAAGCGCCGGTGATTGTCTTTGACGATGCGGATATTGACGCAGTGGTTGAGGGCGTAAGAACCTTCGGTTTTTATAACGCCGGTCAGGATTGTACCGCCGCGTGCCGTATTTATGCCCAGGCCGGTATTTATCAACAGCTGGTGGAGAAACTCGGCGCAGCGGTCGCCAGTCTGAAAATGGGGTCACCGGACGATGAAACGACGGAACTGGGGCCGCTCAGTTCCCTTGCGCATCTGGAGAGAGTCAGTGCCGCTGTGGATGCCGCTCGCGCGTTGCCGCATATACAGGTCGTTACTGGGGGAAGCAAAGCGCCAGGAGAAGGTTACTACTATCAGCCCACGCTGCTGGCGGGGGCAAGACAGGAGGACGCCATCGTACAGCGTGAGGTATTTGGCCCGGTAGTCAGCGTTACTTCATTTGCCGATGAAGAGCAGGTGCTCGACTGGGCTAATGATTCACAGTATGGCCTGGCATCGTCGGTATGGACCAGGGATGTTGGCCGGGCGCATCGCCTGAGCGCGCGTTTACAGTATGGCTGCACCTGGGTGAATACGCATTTTATGCTGGTCAGTGAAATGCCGCATGGCGGACAAAAAAGCTCCGGCTACGGCAAGGATATGTCGATGTACGGTCTGGAAGACTACACCACCATCAGGCATGTGATGATCAAGCACGGGTAGGATAATCAGGGGTATCGCCTGTTTCATGAGGACGCTGGGCCGCGTCATTACATGACGCGGTATAATGCGAAAGTCAAAGGCTGTGTTCAGGTGAAAGTCTGACTGCCTTTCAGGTATTCTTCAGTGAAACAGTGAGTCTGGTCCTCAACAGCGATGTCGTTCACAGGATGGCGAAGTCAGGGTACAGGAGGAAGATGGCGGAATACCTGCAATTAATCGTTATGCAGCAACGGATTTATTATTGATTAAAATGATTATCAGGCTAATGTTTTGTTTTTTTCCTCGGCAAACTTGTTTGTCGGCGATCGCGAAGATAAGAAATAAGATTATAAATCGCAGTCACCAGTAAAATTAACGCCACAATAAGCACGGCGATTTCGGTCATGTACCACCTCAAAATCAAATGAGCAAAAAATGATCTTTGTATAATTTTCGCTTATGAATTTATAATTTTGTGCAAAATATTGCAAATGATATTTTTTATCATTTAAACCTGTATTCGTTATACGCAGACAGAGTAATTTAATTATAAATAATTGATATTTATCGTTTTTTATGGTGGTTGTGCGTTTTCCCGCATACGGCTATCGCCCGGTCCCTGCCAAAAATGGTGATCGTGATATCGCCATGGGAACGCAAATGTATAAAATTTAATGAATATTGCGGATGGTTCGCTTATTTTCAACTTATCATTCGCAATAAAAGTAACCTTCTTTATTCAGCGGCAGCTATCGATAGTGGAAATAAACCATAATGATAATGCTGTTATTATCCGTCGGCGCCAGCCCTATTCAGTGCATGGCCTAACAGAGGTATTGGTGCAGCTACGCTGGGCCTACCGTGCGCTGAATCAGCCAGATGATAATTTAACGGGGCGGGGCGTTTGACTTCCTGTCGCGGCTCATGCGAACATTCGGCGCAATATGTGACTTGGTCGTTGATATTATTTTGAATAAAATAGCGTGTATTCTTTTTGTCGCTTGTGCCACCGCGATTGTCTACGGAAATTTTCCAGCCAGGCGAATCATTGGATGTGAAAAGCAGGGTGTTACGGAATCTATTTGTGTTGCAGCGGAGTGGGATAGTGAGAAGGTCGATCTGTTACCGGCCTGGGATCCTGAAAACCTGAAGATGCTGGCCATACAAAAGAACGAGTCCGCTGCCGGTCCTTTCAAATCATAACATGCAGCTTTTGATGGCTATTTTTTTGAGAGCGCATATACGAAATTAAAACTAACAATATCCGGCTGATAAGCACATGCGTTGCGCCAGCATACTCAGAATGATTTTTTGCTAAAGACGTTCGCAACATCATCCATATAAATATTCCTCGACAGGTATAATACCCGCTCACAGATTACACTGGCGGATAAAACCGCTTTTAGCGTGAAACCTGCCACCCGCTTTATCACGTGGCAGGCTCTGACCTATTCCGGGATGTGAAAGGGTATTGCGCAGCACGCTATGACTTGTCAGGGAAGGAAGAAAAAATGACTTTATACCAGAAAATGCTAATTTTTTATGCTGTTATGGGGTGTATTTGCGCCATAATCAGCTGGTTTTTAACTAAGGATAAACTCTGGGTTCGCCTGCTGGCGGCGTTGCTGATCGGCGCGACCTGGCCGTTTAGCTTTCCGATGGCGCTGCTGATCTCATTGTTCTGATGGAGACCGGCAGTTAATCTCAGGATAGTCGGGTAAAAAAGAGTCATGTTTAACGGCAGTTATTCGACGAAGGCTTTCTTTTCGCTTTCTTTATCCAGGGGAACGGTTACGGGCCACCGTGCATCCGTTCCCCCGACGCGCCTTCTGCAGAACGTCAACTTACCGATAGCGTTTTCAATCTCCTGTGAGAATTTAATTACCGCTGGCGGCCAGGAAACTTAAAACGGCAGTTCACGCGGGCGAGTTTGCAGCGTGATCCAACGTAACTCAGTAAATTCCGCAATTCCTGCGCGTCCGCCAAAGCGGCCATAGCCCGAGGCTTTACAGCCGCCGAACGGCATTTGTGCCTCATCATGCACGGTGGGGCCATTAATATGACAAATGCCGGTTTGCAGATTTTGCGCCAGATTCCAGGCCCGGGCGCTGTCTGCGCTGTAGATCGCTGACGAGAGGCCATATTCACTGTCGTTGGCGACGGCCAGTGCTTCCGATTCATTTTGTACGCGAATAATGGATTTCACGGGGCCAAACGACTCTTCACGCCAGATGCGCATTTCCCGGGTTACGCCATCCAGCAACGTAGCGGGCATCTGCGTCGAACTGGCCGTGCCCCCGGCTAACAGGCGTGCCCCTTTCGCCAGCGCATCTTCGATCAATGCGTTGCAGTGAGCCACGGTTTTCATATCAACGACCGGACCGAGAAGGCTGGCGGGCAGGGCGGCAGCCCGGTGGGCAAGCAGGGCTACAAACTCTTCTGCGACAGCCTCATCAACGATGATCCGTTCTGTCGACATACAAATTTGCCCGGCATTGGCGAATGCACCAAAAATTGCGCCTGACGCAGCCTGTTCGAGGTCGGCGTCATCCAGTACCAGCAGCGGCGCTTTGCCACCCAGTTCGAGCACTGCGGGCTTCAGGTGTTCGCCACAGGTGCGGGCGATTATCCTGCCCACCGCAGTGGAACCGGTAAAAGTGACACGGCGCACGGCAGGATGGGCGATCAATGATGCCACCAGGTCTGGCGCGTCGTCGGGGGTGCAGGTCAGATAGTTGACCACGCCGCCGGGAAAACCCGCGGCCGCAAGGGCATCAATAATCAGCCCCTGGGTCGCAGGAGACAACTCTGCGCCTTTAAGAATAACCGCATTGCCGCAGGCCAGCGGTGTGGCAATGGCACGCGTCGCGAGGATCAACGGGGCATTCCAGGGCGCGATGCTGAGCACTACACCCGCCCCCTGACGGATGCCCATCGCCAGGTTGCCCGGCACATTTGAAGGGATGACCTGGCCCTCAATCTGGGTCGTCAGCGCGGCGGCTTCGCGCAGAATATCAGCCGACAGATGAACATTAAAGGCGGCCCAGTGTGCCGTTGCCCCGGTTTCCGCCGCCATGGCGGCAATAAAACGCGCCTCGCGTAACAGGATTTGCTCTGCGGCCTCCAGCAGAAGGCGGCGACGTTCAGCCGGCAGTGTGTCGCGCCATCGCAAAAATGCGCCGTCAGCGGTATCAGCGCAGCGACGGGCATCCTCCAGGCCAGCGGCGCTGGCAATAGAGGCAATCTCTGCCGTTAATGGGTTGTGACGGGTAAAGGTGGCGTGAGTGTCGGCATCGTGCCACTGGCCGTTGGTGTACAGATTGCAGGTTATTGTCATTGTTAGCCTCTCCTGAGGTGGCGATTTTGCCGAGTGTAGCGGGTTGCTACGCGGCATAGTGCTAACGGGGCGGTTATCGCCCCCTTTTTTAATAACCTTCTGCAAACATCACATTTATTAGTGAAGCAAAGGTAAAAAAACAGACGGATGTTGAATTAATCGGCAACCTGGCAGTTTTTAGCATAACCTGATACCGATTGATTATTTGCCGGTTGAATTCACTTGTGCTGTGATTAGAGCACTTATAATAAATTGATAAGGCTTATAACCATGTCTACAAGGAAAACCGTTCTTGCGCTGGCGTTGAGCGCACTATTGCCAACGGCCAGCGTGCTGGCGGCGGGGAATGACACGTTGGTCTATTGCTCCGAAGCGTCGCCGGAATCTTTTAACCCACAAATTGCCAGCTCAGGGCCTTCTTTTGTCGCCAGTTCACAGGTGCTGTATAACCGCCTGATTAACTTCGACCCGGTAAAGAATACGCCAATACCTTCGCTGGCAACCGCATGGACCGTCTCTCCGGACGGCAAAACCTGGACTTTCACTTTGCGTAAGGGCGTGAAATTCAACAGTAATAAATATTTTAAGCCGACCCGTGATTTCAACGCCGATGATGTCCTGTTCTCAGTTCTGCGCCAGAAAGATGATAAACACCCGTACCACAATGTTTCGCAAGGGCATTATGAGTATTTCCACGATGTCGGCCTGGATAAGCTGATTAAAGAGGTCAAAAAGATCGATGATTACCACGTGCAGTTTGTCCTCAACGAGCCGAACGCGGCCTTTCTTGCCGACTGGGGGATGGATTTTGCCTCGATCCTTTCTGCCGAATATGCCGATGCGATGCTGAAAAAAGGCACGCCGGAATATGTTGATACCTGGCCTGTCGGCACAGGCCCTTACGCGCTGCAGCAATATAAAGCGGATTCACTGATTCGTTATATCGCCAACCCGCACTACTGGGAAGGCCCCGTCCCGACCAAACATCTGATTTTCTCGATCACACCAAACGTCGAGACGCGTCTGGCGAAGCTGCAAACCAACGAATGCCAGATTATTCCGGCACCGTCGCCGGTACAGTTCCCGCTAATTAAAGGCAATAAAGACCTGGCGCTCCATTCGGTGGAAGCGCTGAACGTTGGCTATCTGGCGTTTAACACCGAGAAAAAACCGTTTGATAATGTGCTGGTACGTCAGGCGCTTAACTACGCCACTGACAAACAGGCGATCGTAAAAGCGGTCTTTCTGGATTCCGGCAGGGTAGCGAAATCGCCGATCCCGGCCAATATGCTCGGTTATAAGCAGGATCTGCCGGATTACAGCTATGATCCGCAAAAAGCGAAAGCGCTGCTTAAGCAGGCCGGGCTGCAAAACGGCGCTGAAGTGACCCTGTGGTCCATGCCGGTGCAGCGCCCGTATAACCCAAATTCGCGGCGTATCGCGGAGATGATCCAGAGCGACTGGAGCAAGGTAGGGGTTAAAGCTAAAATCGTCACTTATGAATGGGGTGAATACCTTGCGGGGATGCGTAAAGGTGAGCACGACAGCGCGCTGTTTGGCTGGATGTCCGATAATGGCGATCCGGATAATTTCGCCGGTACGCTGTTAAGTTGCGACAATATTAAGACCGGCTCTAACGTCGCCCGCTGGTGCGATAAGTCATATGATGCGCTGGTGAAAAAGGCTATCCTGGTCAGTGACCCGCAGGAACGCGCCAGACTATATGGTCAGGCGCAGGATATTTTTTACCAGCAGGCCCCCTGGATCACGCTGGCAACCGGTAAAACCTTCTACGCCACGCGCAGTAACGTCAGTGGCTATAGCGTGAGCCTGATGGGCAGCGATTTTTCCAAAGTAAAACTTAATTAAGCTGCAAGGAGATATGCATGTCGCATCTGGATGAGGTCATCGCCCGCGTGGATGCCGCAATTGCGGAAGGCGTCATTAGCCATATGAATGAACTGCTGATTGCCCTGAGCGATGACGCCGGGCTGGGACGTGAAGAGCGGTATAGCCAACAGCAGCGTTTACGTACGGCTATTGCTCAACATGGGCGCCAACAGCAAGAGGCGCAGGACGCGCGCCGGGAGCACCTGACCCGCGGCGGCGAGATTCACTAAATACGCCTCATTGCCTGTTTTAATCGCGAGATGATTACAGGCGTAAATTCCGCCGCTAAAACTGGCGTCTGGCCACCAGCCAGGCGCCAGCCACCAGCATCACCGCGCCACAGAGCGGGCCGATGAGCGCGCGAATTGGGACGTTGTGCGCACGAAGCAGATCAATCACCAACCCGCCGACCAACTGGCTGGCAATCAACAGCGCAATCGTCGTCGTCGCCCCGACGTGCTGGTAGCCGTTGATGCTGGCAAAGACAAAAAACGATCCCAGCAGGCCAGGAATGAGCGTCCACCACTTTACGCTGTACGCCAGTTCCTGAAACCCGGCAACGCCATGACGTAGCGCCAGTATCGTTACGAATATCACAATTCCCACCAGCGAGTTGAGCAGCATCGCAATCAAAATCGTGGAAGCGGACTGGGTGATTCGCACCATCAGCGTATTCTGCAAGACCAGCCCGACGCCAGCGGCAATCAGGCAGGCCAGGGTCAGCGACTGATTCATGCGCTGCCGTCCGGATCGCGGCGATCGTCGAGCTGGAGTTGCATAAAGGTCAGATCCAGCCAGCGACCAAATTTTGTGCCTACCTGCGGCATTTGTCCGGTCGTGATAAAGCCGAGGGCCTTATGCAGATGCAAAGAAGCCTGATTCTGCGCTTCAATGCCCGCGACCATCACGTGTTTGTTCTGGCGCTTCGCTTCGCTAATTAAGGCAACCAGCAGGCTGCGGCCTGCGCCTTTTCCCTGGTGTTCCGGATGAACATAAACAGAGTGTTCAACGGTATGACGAAACCCGTCAAAGGCACGCCACTCCCCAAACGAGGCATATCCGGTAATAACGCCGTTTTGTTCGCTGACCAGTACCGGATAACCGGCCAGTTGTCGGGCCTCAAACCAGGCGATACGGTTATCGGTATCCACGGTTTTATCATTCCAGATAGCGGCGGTATGCATCACCGCATGGTTGTAGATTTCAGCGATTGCCGCGCAATCATCTCTGCTGGCATGGCGAATGGTCATGGCGAACCTCAATGGTTGTACACTATAGTAGTACGATATTATTACAATAATGGAATTAACGTTGTCATCCGTTTCGGCCATTTTATTTGATAATGTTCAGGAATAAGGGCTGAGATGCCTGTCGCTATCGGCTTGTTGCCGATAATTTCATACACTATATTGTCACAATATGACTATCTTAGAAGATAACCTTAACCAGCGCATCAGCGCACGAATCCGAATCGAGCGGGAATCCCGGGGCTGGTCGCTGAGCGAGCTGGCGGAGCGGGCGGGGGCTTCGCGGGCGATGATCCACAAGATCGAACGCGGCGAAAGCAGCCCCACTGCGTCGATGCTTGGGCGACTTTCCGGCGCTTTCGGCATGAGCATGTCGACGCTAATTGCCAGGGCAGAGATGCCTGAAGGCAAACTCCTGCGTTTTGCTAACCAACCAGTGTGGCACGATCCCCAGAGCCACTATCTGCGCCGTCACGTTTCGCCGCGCAGCGATTTGCTGATTGATCTGGTGCAGGTGGCGCTACCGCCCGGCAGCGATATTCCGATGCCCGCGGCCTCTTATGCGCAGGCCCGGCAGCTAATCTGGTTACAGCAGGGTGAACTGGTCTTTATCGAAGGCAACACCCGCCACGAGATGCTGGCGGGAGATTGTCTGGAGTTGGGCCCGCCTGCTGATTGTCGCTTTATTAATGAATCCACGCAGCCCTGCACCTACCTGGTGGTTCGCCTGAACCAATCTGCCTCATAATGTCAATGCGCTATGCCCGAAAAGAGGCTAGCCTCAGTACAGGCATGTCAAAAAAGGAGTTTGTTATGGCTTTCAATCCACAACGCCATCGCCGCTGGCTGCTGGCCTCTCGTCCGCATGGCGAACCAACCAGAGACAACTTCCATCTGGAAGAGGGAGACGTCGCTTCTCCGGGGCCCGGACAACTGCTGCTGCGTAGCGTGTTTTTATCATTAGACCCCTATATGCGTGGCCGAATGAGCGACGCGCCGTCCTACTCGCCGCCGGTGGCGATTGGCGAGGTGATGGTGGGCGGCACCGTGAGTCGCGTGGTGGAATCAAATCACGCTGATTTTCACCCCGGTGACTGGGTTCTGGCCTATAGCGGCTGGCAGGATTATCAACTCTCCGATGGCAGCGGGCTGGTGAAGTTAGGCAAGAACCCTGAACATCCTTCCTGGGCGCTGGGTATTCTTGGAATGCCTGGTTTTACCGCTTATATGGGATTGCTGGATATTGGTCAGCCGAAGGCGGGCGAAACGCTGGTGGTCGCAGCCGCCACCGGCCCGGTTGGCGCCACCGTCGGGCAGATCGCGAAGCTGAAAGGTTGCCGCACAGTGGGAATTGCCGGTGGAAGTGAGAAGTGTCGCTATGCAGTAGAAACCCTTGGTTTTGACGTATGTATCGACCATCGCGCGCCTGATTTTGCGGTTAAATTGCTCGAAGCCTGCCCGCAGGGGATCGATATTTATTATGAAAACGTCGGCGGTAAAGTGTTCAACGAAGTGCTACCGCTATTAAATACCTCGGCCCGGGTACCGGTGTGTGGTCTGATCAGCGGCTACAATGCCACCGCGCTGCCCGATGGGCCGGATCGTCTGCCGTTGTTGATGGCGACGATCCTGAAAAAACGCATTCGTATGCAAGGGTTTATTATTGGCCAGGACTACGGCCACCGCATTCAGGAATTCCAGCAGGAAATGGGGCGCTGGGTGCAGGAAGGGAAAATCAAATACCGCGAGCAGGTGGTCGATGGGCTTGAGAACGCGCCGCAAACCCTGATTGGTCTGCTGAGAGGCGAGAATTTCGGTAAGGTGGTGATCCGCGTTTCTCCTGATGATTAACGCATTTCCCGGCGGCGCAGGCCGCCGGTGCGCCGGATAATCGCGAAATAACAACAGATTATGCATAAAACTTCAGCCGTTCGGCCAGCAGGTCAACAAACGCCTGGCGGTCAACATTCAGCATTACTGTGGTATTCGGCTTCCTGCCGGTCAGGTTATAAAAATCGACTACCGTCATTCCCTGCGTGTCAGCCGCCCTCGCAGAGCTGGTAAACGCACAAGGGAAAAGACCACTGGCGGCATTCTGGGGAGACGGGACAACGTCATCATCAGATGGACAGAATTTCAGAACAGGCAGCTCAGGCCGCTACGGAGGGCAGGTTAACCCGAAATATGGGCAGGAGCCCGGACGACAGTTTTATACCCATATATCGGATCAATACAGCCCGTTTTACACCTGTATAATCAGTCGAGTCAGGGATTCAACCCATGTGCTGATGGCTTGCTGTACCGCGAAAGTGACCTGGAAATCAGGGAGCATTACACCGATACCGCGGGTTTCACCGATCATGTCTTTGCCCTGATGCATCTGCAGGGGTTTGCGTTCTGTCCGCGAATCAGGGATCTCCACGACAAGAAGCTGTTTATCAAAGGGAAAGCGGGCCAGTACCCGGCGCTTCAGTCACTTATATCAACGACCAGCCTGAATCTGAAAGAGATCGAAATTCACTGGCGTGAAGTGCTGCGTCTGGCGACCTCGATAAAGCAGGGAACCGTGACAGCATCTCTGATGCTGAAAAAGCTAGCCAGCTACCCCAAGCAAAACGGACTTGCCAAAGTACTGAGAGAAATTGGCCGCATTGAGCGAACGCTGTTTATGCTCGACTGGTTCCGCGATCCTGCACTGCGTCGGCGGGTACAGGCGGGGCTGAATAAAGGTGAGGCACGTAACGCACTGGCGCGGGCGGTATTTATGCACCGCCTGGGAGAAATCAGGGACAGGAAGCCGGAAAATCAGAGCTATCGCGCCAGTGGTCTGACGCTTCTGACGGCTGCGATCTCGCTGTGGAATACTGTGTATACCCAATAAACTTCAAGACGCGGGTTTGAGTACCTGAAAGTGATCGTTAATTCTGGACGTCAGAGAACCCGCTATTCCCGGTAGCGTATGATCGAAAAATTCAGATATTGTATCCCTGAACTCCCTGCTACTACCGAAGTAGCGATTATTCCGGGCATGTTCGTTCATTAATTTCCACATTCGTTCTATCGGATTCAGGTCTGGACTGTACGGCGGGAGATAGTGGAGTTTTATATTTACCACTTCCGCCCAGTCTTTCACTAAAAGTGAACGGTGATAACCCGCACCATCCAGAATAACATGAACTTTCTGGTGATAATCCGGATAAATTTTACGTATCTCATTGAAAAAACGAGATACGTTGTATTCATTAATCGTTTTATATTCGCAGATTATCGGGTGTCCCGGAGCCTTCAGATTCAGCGCCCCATAATATTCAGCCGTGTACGACTGCCTGTTGTTTTTACCGCTTTTCTCTGGCCTTTGCGTATCCAGCCATAACTGATTTTAGTGGCCTGAGTCGGATGGACTGCATCAATAAAAAGAACCGGTTCATCACCCGCGGTGGCTTTGAGTTCTTCATAATATTCAATGAATTGCTTTTGTTTCTCTTCACTGAATTTATGCGGGACGCCTGACGGTTTTTTGTAAGTAAAGCCGTTACGATGCAGCCACTTGTTCATTCCCGGAACGCTGAAAACGATATTCCATGTCCGGGCAACAAACTCGATAACTTCATGGGTATGGTGAAACAGATTATCGGTCAACTGGCTGATTAAAAAGCTCGTTTGCTCGGCATTAAGTTTACTGTCTGAACCGCCATTTTCGGGTTTCAGTTTCCCTTTGTTCAGAAACTCGCTGATATGGTGGTCAACGGTTGTCTGATGCAGGCGCAAAGCCTGAGCGATCATAGCGGAACTCCAACCTTCGGAAGCCAGAAGAATGGCTTTAATACGATCTCTGACCCGCCCGTCACGACTGGAGTCATGAAGACGTTCAAGGTCATTTTTTTGTTGGTCGGTGATGAAGATTTTCATGGGGGACAGCATGCTCTCCTGTTACTGAAAAATCAAGCATCTTCAATGATCACGGGTATATATGGAAAGGGCGATCGAAGCCCTGAAGCGTAAGGGACTAAAGATCAGCGAACAACTGCTGTCGCATTTGTCGCCGTTAGGCTGGGAACACATCAATCTGACAGGCGATTATATCTCGGATACCGGCTTCCGGTAAGTTTCGTCGGCTGAGGCCCGCTAAAGTAGAAAGGTCAAAAAACAACCTTAACGTACAATAATTTTCGATATCCAAACTGACCCCTCTATGCGCCTTTGGCGCATTCCTGGAATGCCTGCGCGCTGCTCGGCATTCTTAGGGGTTTGACGCTCAATGGAACGATTTCACACGTTAAACCTATTTAATCCGATAAATCAAAACATTGTGGACAGTGAAAAATGCGCCTAAAACGGTGTCTTTTTAATCGGTAAATGGCACTTAACGGACACCGATGTCCATTAATCGATTTTTCAGACGACTTTTCTCGCCTAGCGTGAGTTTTATTTCCGTTGAGCGTCAGATCCCTGACTCTGCTGCGACACCCACTGTTCGGTGGCTTTGAAGCCACAAACGCTACAGACTTTTGACTTGCAGCTCTACCAAAAAACGGAATCGAATGTAATTTACAATTTCTTACATAAATTCACTTTATGCATACATTTTGGTTGTGTGATATTAAAAGAACACTTTATATTAAGGTTTTTTATGACAAATATCAGAGAGTTGAGTTTTGATGAAATAGCCATAGTCAGTGGTGGTGAAGGGCATGGATCGGAAGTTAATCGTGACAAGCGGGACGCAAGAAATGCTCGCAATTCTCTTATTCAGGCTCGTCCATACAACGGACCCACTTATATTTACAGTGATCCGAGTCAGTCAAATGCGCTGATGCTGTCTTTGGTGGGATGATCGGAGGCGCAATTAAAGGTGGTGTTGTTGGAATGGCCAGGGGAACTATTGGTGGAGCCATTACCGGTCAGTGTCTTTCCGGCGGGGGAAATGGTAACGGAAACGGAAGTAAAGCTGGTTCCAGTAATTGCTCAGGAAGTAACGTCGGTGGTACCTGTAGTCGATAAGTAAGTATCAATGGAGGATACTATGGTGGTTTTTAAAATATTGTCTTTTATATTAAGTTTATTACTGGGTTTTGCGCTGTTAAGTGGTTCCTCCATAATCAACCTATCCTGGTTTTCATTTCCTGAGAGCTTTTCAAAAATAGTAATTACATTGATCACCTTATTTTCCACCGCTAGATTTACAGATATAGTTTTAGCGAAAATGAGGAAAATCATAAAGTGATGCCTGGTAATGAATGATCGTATGAGCCAATTTATATATAGCAAACACAATACTATTATTTTTTTTATAGTAGTTGCTATATCTACGATTGTGACGCTATCGCCAGCCGTGACGCTACATTATGTTGAACTGGATACTGCTTTTTACATTGTGTTTGTTACAGAAATTTTGATTTCAACTTTTGTTTATTTGTTTTATCTAAGAAAACTTTTTGAATCCAGTATAGAAATACAGGCGAGCTTAGTTTCAGTTAAATACTCAGTCGCTTCGCTTCTTATAATCATTGTTATACAGTTTGCTGTTTACTGCTATAGAGACTATTTGTATAATTACGAACCGACGCAGATAAACTGGATGACATTTTTAGTAATGACACTGGTAGTACCTTACTATGAAGAAATTGTGTACAGAGGTTGTGCTTTCGGGGTTATATGTTCAATCTACAGAAAGAATCTGTTCATTCCTTGTGTGGTAACGTCTGTGTTTTTTTGTCTAATGCATGGGCAGTATTATAACTTATTAGATCAGATGATCCTTTTTATTATATCGATGCTATTATTTTTAGTTAGAATAAAAAGTAGATCACTTTTTTATCCTATGCTTGTACACTCAGGCATGAACTTATTTGTTATTTTGTTAAACATTCAAAATATATTATAATTATGAGTATATTCAGGGAGGAAGCATTAAAGCATCACAGTGATGCCGAATACGGAAAGATTATCTTACCTGTATCATTTGGAATGTCTGTGTGCGCCATTGCTACGATATTTCTGGCTCTGGGCGCTGCATTATTTATTTGGTATGGAAGTTATACCCGCAAGGCTCATCTTACCGGTATCGTTATGCCTTCATCAGGACTGGTGAAAATAACACCGAAATACGCCGGATATGTCACCCGACAGACTGTTTCAGAAGGCCATCATGTCGTCGCTGGTGAACCCGTTTACCATGTCAGCGGCGAACATTATAACGGACAGGGCACAGGTATGCTGGCTGCCATGAGTATGTCCCTGAGAACTCAGTATACTATGCTGACTTCTCAGCAGGCTCTGGAATTGCATGACAACAGTCAACAGCAGCAAGCCATGCATCAGCGAATAGCGTCCCTGAAACAACAGGTTAAAAGTGCAGAGCAGCGTCTGGCGCTTGCCGGGCACCAGGCTGTGCTGGCTGTGTCCATTATGGGGCGTTATAAAAAACTTTCTGGTACACATTACGTATCAGATATCGAATATCAGCAGAAGCAAATTGAAGTTTCTGCGGCACAGCAAAACATTGAGGATCAGCGCCAGGGGCTTCTGCAACTACGTACTGCAATGGCGGCTGCTGAAGATGACCTTAACCATCTTATCGTTCAGGGAGAAAGCCGTAAGGCTGAGATAGACAGGCAGTTACAGGGGATCAGGCAACAGCAGGACGAAGTGGCCGGACAGGAGAACTTTACGTTGACGGCACCGGTATCCGGTACCGTTGCGGCGGTGCTGGTCAGGCAGGGACAATCCGTCAGAGCGTCGGAGCCAGTGATGACAGTAGTGCGGGATGACGCCAGCCTGCAGATAGAGCTCTATGCCACCAGTCAGAATGCAGGGTTCATCCAGCCGGGGCAGCGTGTAGCACTTCGGTTCGCCGCCTTCCCTTATCAAAAGTTTGGCGTTCAGTACGGGACTATCCGTGAGATAAGCCGTACAACGTTGACTCCTTCAGATTTACTCTCTGTATCCCCCGTAACCTGGAAAGAGAACGAAGGGCACTATCGCGTCATCGTCGAACCTGAGAATACCTTTATTCTGGCTTATGGAAAAAAAGAACCCCTGCGCCCCGGCATGGCCCTTGAGGGTGATGTCAGTCTGGATACCCGCCATTTGTGGGAGTGGCTGACAGAACCGCTCTGGAGTCTGAAAGGAAAACTGTAATGAATACACTTAAATGGGCAGCGAGAAAACAGCTTCCCCTCATCCGTCAGACAGAATCAGCGGAATGTGGTCTGGCATGTCTGGCAATGGTGGCCAGCTGGCATGGTCTGCAGACGGATCTACCCACACTCCGTGAACGTTTCAGTATTAGCACTCAGGGAATGACCCTGCAAAGACTGATTGAGTGTGCGGCCGGTATCCGGTTGTCTTCCCGCGCCGTAAGGCTGGAGCCGGAGGACCTGAAGTCCCTTTCTCTCCCCTGTATTCTCCACTGGAACATGAACCATTTCGTTGTGCTCTATAAAGTTCGTGGGAGCAGGCTGGTCATTCATGATCCGGACAAGGGAAAGGTAGCTCTATTTCTACAGGATGCAGGAAAACATTTCACCGGCGTCGCGCTGGAACTGACACCAGCCAGCGATTTTACCGCACGTGATGAAAGAAAAAAAATCCATTTGCGCCAACTGTCAGGTAAGACTTCGGGCCTGTTGCCATCAATGGTACGAATTATCGTTTTTGCTCTGGCGCTGGAAATCCTGGCACTCGCAAGTCCGCTTCTCAACCAGTTAGTAATTGACGAAGTACTGGTGGCTGCCGACAGGAGTCTGTTGACCGTCATTATTATTGCGTTGCTACTGCTGTCTCTGACACAGATGCTTCTCTCACTGGCACTTCAGTGGGCCAGTATTACCCTGTCCGTCAATTTCAACATGCAGTGGACAGCCCGGGTTTTCCATCATCTGGTGCGTCTTCCACTCGCCTGGTTTGATGCGCGCAGTAAGGGGAGTATCAATGCCCGTTTTGATGCAGTGAACACCATCCAGCAGGCGCTGACCACGCAGGTACTGGAAGGTATTTTGGATGTATTGCTCGTGATAACTGCGCTCTGCATGATGCTGCTATACAGTCCGGAAATGACGTTGATAGCCGCACTGGCCGCGATTCTCTACGGTTTGCTGAGAGCTCTATGGTATCCGTCCCTTCGACAGTCAGCAGAAGATGCCTGGGACGCAGGAGCCAGGGAGTCCGGGTATTTTCTTGAAACCCTCAATGGTATTCTGAGCCTGAGAATTAATGGTGTGACAGCGCATCGTGAGGCCGCCTGGCTGAATCTTAACGTCGTTCGCAGAAATACACAGCTGCGGCAGAGCCGTCTGCTGATGTGGTATGACATTGCGCATACCCTGACCGGTAGCATAGTATCGGCGGTAATTTTATGGAAAGGTGCCGGGGAAGTATTGAATGGTACGTTTACTGTCGGCATGTTGGTTGCTTATTTGTCCTATCAGATGCGTTTTTCATCCAGTATCAGCAGCCTGACCGATAAGTTTTTTTCCTGGCGGATGCTTGATGTCTACAACGAACGCCTAGCTGATATTGTGCTGACTCCGACAGAAGACCATCAGCGACAACCACCTCAGGAAGACAATTATACTTCTGTCTTCCCGTCCCCATTACGGGGATATGTGACAGATGATGCCCACCCCCCTTTATCCCTTGATCACATTACCTTCAGTCACAAGGGCGGGAATAAACCGTTACTCCGTGGGGTGTCGCTAACACTCCATCCAGGTGAAGTGGTCGCCATTACCGGTAAATCAGGATGCGGAAAATCGACGCTGGTGAAACTTATTCTTGGAATTCATGTCCCTGATGAAGGAACGGTCAGAACATTTGGCATACCGCAAACAAACCCCGATTATTTTCAGGTACGCCAGCGGATTGGTACCGTACTGCAGGATGATCACCTTTTCAGGGGATCTATTGCAGATAACATCATTTTCTTCAGTGAAGACCGCAATCAGGAAAGAATGGTCCATTGTGCCCGTCTGGCGCTCATTGACATCGACATCATGGCAATGCCGATGGGATATCAGACATTAATCGGTGAAACCGGTGGTGGGCTTTCCGGAGGGCAAAAGCAACGTATTTTGCTGGCAAGAGCGTTGTACAAAAAACCGGGTTTTTTGTTACTAGATGAAGCAACCAGCCACCTTGATGTTGAGAGTGAAATCCAGATAAGCCAGACGCTGCGCGAACTGGAACTACCTGTCCTACTGATTGCCCATCGTCCCGGAACCATTGCCTCTGCAGACAGGGTTCTGTCTCTGGCTGACGGATATTTTACTGAATTGAAACATCAGCGGGTAATGCCTCCAATTAGTAGAACATGTATTTCTCAATGAAGGAACCGATGAGTTTTTCATGCAGTTCAACAGAATGTGAGAAACAGATAGTCCGGCGAGCCAGACGCTTGATTGATAGGATTTAAAACCCCAAAATGGACAAAACTTAACCACAAAATGGCATGCTGAACTGACGCGGTTTTGTTGTTTTACCAATTAATCATTCAGCACTCATCGGTATTGTGTAAGCGTTAAGTAAGCGCCGTATTGACGGCTATCAACGTGGATTTGCGCTTTGTGGGTCACATCCAGTCCGGCCATTACCACAGGAATTCCTGACTGGAAAACGATCTCGGCGGCTTCCGGGTCGACATAGATATTAAATTCGACCGCAGGTTGCCAGTTACCCAGCACCATCGCGCCGCCCATAATCACAATGCGGGCGATTTTGGCATGCAGGTCAGGGTAGCTGTTGAGCAAGAGGGCGACGTTGGTTTGCGGCCCGGTGGCGACGATAGTTACCGGCTCAATGCTTTCACGCAGGGTTTTGGCCATTAACTCTACGGCGGTACAGGCGTGTGGGGCAAAGCCTGGCTCCGGCAGCGCCGGGCCATCAAGCCCGCTTTCGCCATGCACATTATCAGCGATAATCAATTCCCGCATCAACGGCTTGAGCGCGCCACCAGCAACCGGAATATCCGGACGTTTAAGCAGAGTCAGCATCCGCAGCACATTGCGCAATGTTTTGTCCGGCGTCTGGTTTCCGGCAGATGACGTGACGGCTTTCACATCAAGTTCAGGCGACGCGAGGGCAAGAACGAGGGCAATCGCGTCATCATGACCGGGATCGCAATCAATAATAACGGGGAGTGTCATGGTGGTTCCTTATTGGCATTGTTTTGTGACAAGGATCACGCTTTGAAAGAAAGTGGACGATAGGCGGAGTTGCGAAGCGTGATGGAGAGTGGATTAAGCATGAAGCGCGCAGCCCTGGAATAGGGCTGCGCTAAAGGCGTCTTACTCAAATCGCCATGCAAGATCCAAACCGATACCGTAGTTACGTCCCGGCGCTGGTTCAAAGTAGCGGCCGTTGGATTCATTAACGATAACCGAGCCCGCATAGCGGCGGTCGAACAGGTTATCGACGCGGCCAAACAGGTCGATATCCAGCTTGCTGTAGTGCCATTTATAGCCGGTCATCAGGCCGACCACCGTCCATGAAGGCGCTTTCGCGGTATTTTTGTCATTGGCCATCATATCGCTCAAATAGCGAATATCGCTGCCCGCGTACCAGCCGTGCTCGGGCTGATAGCCGAAGGAGGCATAGCCCATATTACGGGCGATCCCCGGAATACGATTGCCTTTGCAATTGGCATCGTTGCAGACATTTGTGCGATAGGTCGCATCCAGCCAGGTCCAGGCCGCTTTTAAACGCCAACTGTCGCCGAACTGCTGATCCAGCCCCAGTTCCATACCTTGTCGACGAGTCTTACCCGCGTTCTTGTAGCTGGTGCGCCCGCCGCTGCTGGCGTCGACAACAATCTCATTATCGGTATCGGTCTGGAATAGCGCCGCCGTTAACAAACCATTGCCGATACGCGTCTTGCTGCCAATTTCCACGGTTTTATTGGTCGACGGTTTCAGGGCAAAATTAAGCCCGCTTTGGTTGCCGGAACGGTAAGAAAGTTCGTTAATCGTTGGGGTTTCAAAGCCGCGACCAGCGGACACATACAGATTCCACGCGTCGGTGACGGCATATTTCAGCGATCCCGCTGGCAGCCACTTATGATAACTGGCGTCGCCGCTGTCATCGCCATTGCCGGAGGTAATATAGTCATCATTGGAATCGAACCATACCGAGCTGTAACGAACGCCCGCATCCAGCGAAAGTTTTTCGCTAAGCTGCCATCGGGTTTGCAGGTAAGGATCGAGATTCCACATCAGGTTACGTTCGTTACGGCGCAAATTGCCTTTTTCTCCGTACTGCACTGCACCGTTGCTGATCACGAAGTTTTCGAAACCTTTACGCCGCTCAGTCATGGTTTCGTAATCAAGGCCGGTGGTAAAGGTGACCGGTACCAGCAGTTCGCCACGGTGGGTCCAGCGGGTATCAATTCCCTGATAGTGTCGCGTCAGTTCAATCACGCCGCCAGCGTGGCTGGCATTGAGCTGTGGATCGCGGGGAATGGACTGATACTGCGTGGTTTCGCGCTCTCCGGCGTACATCATTACGCTCAGGTCATCCTGCTCGCTCAACTGGCGCGCGTAGCGCAGGCCTGCCTGGGTCTGCTTGATGGTTTTACGGGTGTTGTACTGATCGCCACGAGGAGACTGGCGCGGATTGTTCTGCCATTCGTCATAGCTCAGGCCGCCTGCGTCATTAGCTTTGATATCCACGCTGTTAAACAGCAGCGTCAGTTTGCTGGCATCATCAATCCGCACGCCCAGTTTGGCGTTCGCGAGATTTTTACGCGCGCCGCTATGGTCGCGGGAACCGTGGGTGGTGAAACGGTTGGTGGAAACGACATAGTCGACATCCCCCGCATGGCTTCCATCGCCGACCGCACCGGTCGCTTTCAGACCGTAATGCCAGGTGCCGAAGCTGCCATAATAGCTGCTGGCCTCAATGGTTGGCGGCTGACTGCCGGTCTGGCTGGTGGCATTAATCACCCCGCCGGAAGAGTTGCCATATAATGCTGAAAAAGGCCCGCGCAGGATTTCAATTGAATCAAGACTGGCAATATCAATATTTGACGTCTGTCCCTGACCATCAGGCATGGTAGCCGGAATGCCATCGACGTAAATACGCAGCCCGCGTACGCCGTAGGTCGAACGGGAACCAAAACCGCGAACAGAAAGCTGCAGATCCTGGGCATAGTTTTGTCGGTTTTGTATCTGTAACCCCGGAACCGCGCCCAGCGACTCAGAAAGGTTTACCCGTGGTGCGGCCTGGCGCATTTCATCGCCATTAACCACGCTAACGGCGGCGTGGGTATCGAGTTCAGAAACCGTGGACGGCGTGGCGGTGACCAGCAGGGTTTGTTCAGCGGCGCTGGCCGTTGGCTGCGTGGCAAAAAACGGTAAAAGCAGAGAGGGCAGCGCGGTGGCGCGCACGGAAAGGATTTTCATTAAAGTGACTCGCAAACGAACCAAACGGAACATAACGCTATATGTTAACTTGTTTGTAAATATTTTGAAAAGAACTAGCGGCATTTAAGTTAACGAATGACGAGGGGTTGGTGATATCCCGGGCATAAAACAGAATTAACGCTCCACATTAAGATAAATAATGATTACTATTCGCATTCCGAAGAGTAGCGCAAGGCAATGATTTTGCGCCACGGAAGCACCACCGACCCGGCATATATTTGTTTTATCAAAGGGAGTTCTCATGTCATTACGTCATCTGTCCGCGCCACGTCTGCGCCGTTCACTCTTGTTAACTTCGTTACTGCTGGCAGGAAGCTTCAGCGCCCATGCGGCGGAAGAAATGCTGCGTAAGGCCGTCGGCAAGGGGGCATACGAAATGGCCTATAGCCAGCAGGAGAACGCGTTGTGGGTCGCCACTTCGCAAAGCCGTTCGTTGGATAAAGGCGGAATTGTTTATCGTCTCGATCCAACGACGCTCGACGTGACGCAAATTATTCATAACGATCTGAAACCGTTTGGCGCGACCATCAACAACGCCACCCAGACGCTGTGGTTTGGCAATACCCTTGACAGCACGGTAACAGCTATCGATGCCAAAACCGGCAAAGTGAAAGGGCGTCTGGTGCTGGATCCGCGTGAGCGTAGCGAAACCGTGCGTCCTCTGGCTCCACGTGAACTGGCGGTTAATGAGAAAACGAACACGATCTATATCACCGGTCTGGGCAAAGAGAGCGTGATCTGGGTGGTTGATGGCGATAAGCTGACGCTAAAAGATACCATCGCCAATACCGGCGCGATGGCGACAGGCCTGGCGGTGGACCCGGAGGCGAACCGTATCTACACCACGAACGCCGATGGCGAACTGGTGACAATCGACAGCACAACCAACAAGATCCTGTCGCGTAAGAAGCTGCTGGATGATGGGAAAGAGCACTTCTACCTGAACCTGAGCCTGGATACTGCCGGGCATCGTGCCTTTATCACCGACAGTAAGCAGCCTGACGTGCTGGTGGTCGATACGCGCAATGGTAACGTGCTGGAGAAAATCGCTGCGCCAGAATCGCTGGCGGTGCTGTTTAACCCGGCCCGCAATGAGGCCTACGTGACCCATCGCAAAGCCGGTGAAGTGAGCGTGATTGATGGTAAGACTTACAAAGTGGTTAAAACCTTCAAAACCCCGACGCATCCGAACAGCCTGACGCTCTCACCTGATGGTAAAACGTTGTACGTCAGCGTGAAGCAGGAATCAACGCGCCAGAAAGAAGCCACCCAACCGGATGATGTTATCCGCATTGCACTGTGATCTGGACAGGAGGGAAAATTCCCTCCTGTGAGTTGTACTCGCATTTTTGCCGGATGACGGTTTTGCCTTATCCGGCCTGTAAAATCCATCATTTCCCGTCAGCGAAGCGCCGCCGGGTGACTGCTGCAAACAGCACTTGCGACTATGCTGCGCGAAGAGGTCATCCTTGCTTTTTTCCTGAATCACCTTCTGTTACAAACACTTATTAGCCGGGTAAATATAATGGTTATACACTTAAGACTTTCCTGCCTTCGCGGGAAAGGGATATTCATTCTGGAGAAAAGATGAAAAAATCATTAATGGTTGTCTGCGCTGGCACGCTGCTGGCTCTTCTGGCGGGCTGTAGCTCAAACTATGTGATGACGACGAAAAGCGGACAGACGATTGTAACGCAAGGCAAACCAAAGCTGGATAAAGATACCGGCATGACCAGCTATACCGATGAATCAGGCAATAAACGCCAGATTAACAGCAGCGACGTTGCGCAACTGGTGGAAGATAATTAAGTCCTGAAGTAGCGGTTTGCCCACCGGGGCAAACCGTAAACGTGATTGATTACTGCTTTTCAATACCTGGCGCGGTGCTGTGAATAGCATGCACGCGTTTACGCACGCCAAACCACCCGGCCACCAGCAATACGGCAATCAGCGGAATTGAGCCAATAGTATAAGTGCCATTCGGGTAATCGAACGCCATCAGCACCAGTACGCTAAGTAAAAACAACAGAGTCAGCCAGGAAGTAAAAGGCGCTCCTGGCATCCTGAAGCTGACATCCGCCGCTTTTCCTTCCTTTATGGCCTGACGCAGACGCATCTGGCAAATCACAATAAATCCCCACGACGCGATAATGCCCAACGAGGCGACGTTAAGGACAATTTCAAATACCTGTGAAGGCACCAGATAGTTGAGGAACACCCCGACCACATAGACCGCCAGCGTCGCCAGAATGCCGGCATAGGGGACGTGATGACGGCTCATTTTCGACATAAACTTCGGTGCGGATCCCCCCATCGACATGGATCGCAGGATACGCCCGGTGGAATAGAGGCCGGAGTTAAGGCTGGAGAGGGCGGCGGTTAACACCACGATATTCATGATGCTGCCAACATAGGGTACGCCGAGCTTTGAGAAGAAGGTGACAAACGGACTCTGTCCGGCCTGGTAGGCGTTCCACGGAAGGAGCAGCACCAGCAGCAGTACCGAACCAACGTAGAACAGACCGATACGCCAGATCACGCTATTAATGGCGCGCGGCACCATGGTCTGCGGATCTTTACACTCGCCTGCGGCGGTGCCCACCAGCTCAATGGAAGCGAAGGCGAAGACCACACCCTGTACCAGCACCAGCGCTGGCAGCAGGCCGTGCGGAAAGAGGCCGCCGTTATCGGTGATCAGGTGAAAACCGGTGGCATTGCCGTCCAGCGGCTTACCGCTGCCGAGAAAGACAGTCCCCACCACCAGAAAGATAACAATCGCCAGCACTTTCACCAGCGCAAACCAGAACTCCATCTCGGCGAACCATTTGACGCCAATCATATTCATGGTGCCGACAATCGCCAGCGCGCCGAGGGCGAAAACCCACTGGGGAACGTCGCCGAATGCGCCCCAATAGTGCATATACAATGCGACGGCGGTGATATCGACAATCCCGGTCATTGCCCAGTTAATAAAGTACATCCAGCCCGCGACGTAGGCCGCTTTCTCACCGAGAAACTCACGGGCGTAGGAGACGAAGCTACCGCTGGAAGGGCGATGAAGAACCAGTTCGCCCAATGCACGTAAAATAAAAAACGAAAAGATACCGCAAACCAGATAGACCAGCGCCAGGGCGGGACCTGCCATCTGTAAGCGTGCGCCCGCGCCGAGAAACAGGCCGGTACCGATAGCGCCGCCGATGGCGATCATCTGTACCTGACGGTTGCCCATCGCCTTGTGATAGCCGGAATCCTGCGCGTTTAGCCAGTGGCGTTTCGCGGCGTGCTGCTCCGCCACGCCAGAATGTTTTGTCTTCATTGGTGTCGCTATTTTCCTGTCAGTGTCGATGAAGTAGGTTGTGATGCCGGCTTTCTCATCATTCTGATGAATGAGATAAGCCAGCATGGCGGAGAATCCTACACGCATCGCAAAACAGACGCACGTAAAACATGACGAGACAGCACTTGCTTATAGATCAAGGAGATCGGATCGCTCAGCGCAGAAGGCGCGCCGGGAGGACGCCGGAAAAATTTTGCTCATCGTTTTGTGGTAATTACGCTATGATGCTCGGCCCGCATTTGCCCGAGAGACAACGATGAAAATCAATGTAGTAGGGACCAG